>Ga0114972_10000371_pt1 | contig 33568 bp, 30 predicted proteins | sample M_140807_EF_Meta_FD_87354 | JGI IMG/M metagenome (GOLD analysis project Ga0114972, IMG submission 87354) | Freshwater microbial communities from Lake Montjoie, Canada to study carbon cycling - M_140807_EF_MetaG | ecosystem: Environmental > Aquatic > Freshwater > Lake | place: Lake Montjoie...
CTTCGCTCGGGGGCGCCTTAGGCGCCCTATTAAATAATTATATAGGACATTCTTTAAAATTCTTACCGTAACTGATGCGGTTTTGTCATATAAAAATATTGTTTATATTACCATTAGGGCGCCGGAGGCGCCCCCGACCGAAGGGAGGGATCCCCAGTTCTCGAAAATAGAATTGAAAAAGGTAGAAGAATTCTTTTTATAGGACAATTTAAAATAAAAATCCGAGAACCAACGAAAATAGTCATATAAAAAATGTTTATATATGACTTTATAAAATAACAAACCGCACCAGTTTTGTTAAGCGAAGGAGGGGTCGTAGGGGAACCATGGGTTCCCTACGTTTTCCAATTCTTACCGCAATCCAAACACGTCACGAAAATGGTGGCGGGTTCATCTGCCGACCTCGTCTGTAACTCATAATAAGTACATTTTTTCGACCTACATTTCTTACAAGTAAACATATCCGTCGAGGCCTCGATATTCTTCGCGTACTTCGATTCATCCCGCTTCTTCTTCTGTTCCAAAAGCGTGGACCAGCGCCCCATATTCATCTCCTGATGTGTCATATAGATATATCTCTGAGGGGTCAATTCCCCTATGAGGATTTGATCCGCGATTTCCCTAGAGAAATTCATGAATGCGGTTCTCGCACGTTCGATATATAAGACGACGAATGCGGGGTTCTCCCATTTTTTTATAATTTTCTTCGCACCAGATTCTTTGATGGCCCAATTGAAAATAGCGCGTTCCATATTAATGGCTACTTTTTCTTCGAAAGCACCATAGTTGGCGATCTTCTGATTCAATTTATGGGACATATTTTTACGGAATACTTCGGGGTTCTCGATTTTCGTTGTCATATAGAATGATTTATTATGTTAACCATCGACGGTATTTTTAAATCAATTTTTCTTTATTATCCTATGTGGGTATCCATATGAGGGGAATAGGGTTAATTCCGTGTAATTTTTATTTGCGATATAGTCGTCCACATATCGATTGATAACGGGATCATTCGTATCATCGATGATAATGGTACCACCGGATTTTACGAGAATATCCGCATTCTTCATATCATTCGAAATACATTCTTCTGTATGACCTCCATCTACATGTACTAGATCATATTGTCCTATAGATTCAGGATTAAGATTGATCCATTCGGGCATGATGATAGTAGAATCGCCTTCGATATATTCGAATTTCACATGGGGAAATTTCGATTTTATATATTCATAACAAGGTCGGGTATAAGGGTGGTGTGCTATATCGAAAATCGTATATTTGACGGGGGTCTTTTCGCGACCTAATAAAATGAGCATAGTAGAGTGTCCAGCGTTGAATCCGATTTCGCATATTGTAGGACCGGCCTGTTGTCCCATAGAGAATAAATTCAATTGTTTGGTATATAGTTCTGGGAATATATTGACGGATTGGTGGTGATAAAAACAGTTCCCCTCTAATGAGGCGTTGCTTTTCAAAATCAAGTTTTTCAAATCTTCTAAATAGACTTGTCTTTCCTCTGTTCTGGATTCGTATTCTGATTTTATATGATCCATTTCAAATGTTCAAGGGTGTATATACGATAGATTATATTATTACTTTTATATACAAACTAATAATATTCTTCTATATGACAAGCATGCGATAGGTCCTATAGATATTCCTCCTCTTCTAATTCATTCGTACAATCTAAATAAGTATTTGGATCTTCGGCAGTATTAATCTTCTCGAAAAGCGTCTTTTTCCCGGTGGGTTTTCGCTTCGAAGGCGCAGAAGCCGCAGTTTTCTTCTTCGGTTTCTTCACATATTCTACTTCGCCACCGTCGTCGTCGTCTTCCTCTTCGTCTTCTTCCTCTTCCTCTTCCTCACTTTCGTCCCCATCTTCGACTACAAAATCGTCCTTCACATACCCCGATTTGGTTCTAGGAAGTCCGTCATCTTCATTATCTTCATCCTCTTCATCGGAATCTTCGTCGCCGATATCTTCGAACCCCCCGTATAATGTCTCATAGATCCCCTCCCAATCTTTAGCAGTGATCGATTCGGCGCCCTTTTCCGATTTACATGTGATAATACAATTACCAAAAAAGAGCGTATTATCAATGGGGGGCGGGAATTCGTATTTATTCTCCTGGTTCGCTTTCCCCGAGATTTTCCCATAGACGGATATTTTGAGACCCCCGTCGATCTCCCATATAGTATGGGATTTGAATCCCTCTGCGGTTTTGAATCCCGCTTTTTTATAGAGGTCCTCTTCTACAAAAGTTTTTACGTTTAATTCTTTAATGGTCCCTATTTTCTCTACTATCAATATTGTCGGCATTTACTACTTTAGAATACCACTAATTTTTATATTCTTTTGCATAAAATCTTATATATAGATAATCTATATGACACAACAGAAGCAATCAAAGAGAGGCGGCAATTGCGCATGTAACAAAAGCGGAGGTAAGCGTAAAAGCAGAAAAATGATGGGAGGATTTTTGAGTTGGTTATGGCAATCAAAGTCCCAGAACCAGAGTCAGGGCCAACAAGGCCAACAGAGCCAACAAGGCCAACAGAGCCAACAAGGCCTACAGAACCAGGGTCAACAGAGCCAATCAGGAGGCGCAAGAAAGAAAAAGGATAGAACGAGACGAAAGCGTTAATCAAATAAATAATATTTCTATATGTCCCATATGTGGATCATATTCTATATGACAATTTCGTTAATTATCATATATGTAATACACCAAACATGGTTATACCTCGTCGATATGTATACAGAAAAGAAGACGAATCGAATCATAGATAATCAAATAGAACATTATAAAGAAATGATCGAGAACCTATCAAATCATCCTATAGGACAAAACGATAGAATCGCGATAGACGACGACCGCGACGAAACCATGTCCCAAGATTTAGAGACATTTCTCAATACTCTTTCAAATACATAATCGAAAACCATATAAAAACATTTTATCAAAAGATGTATAATGCAAGGCATAAACGAGATCCCCCCAAGTCAAATACATACAGTAGTAGGGCGTATGCCCAAAATAGAACTTTCCTATGAGACAAATTCTCATAAGAAGGATGATCCGTCATATAGGATTGGTTTAGCCATACCTATCGGAAAGAAATATTACGCATGGATAACATATAATGAAGAAGGAAACCATGTGATCTATTTGATGGAAATAAATCGAGAACATAAAATATCGCGTGTCTTTTGGGTACCTTTCCAGCCATTAGGTGGGAGGTTCGAATTAGGGACGATTTTCTATACTACTTTAGTCGAGGGTTCCAATGGGAAATGGGCGTTTCTAATAGAAGATATTCTATATGACCGTGGCCTAGTGGCTAAATATTTCCTTTTCCCTAAGAAAATGATGGCGATATATAGATTCTTATGCGAACTACCGTCCGAGTTGGTACATTTTGCATTACCTATATTATGGCCATTATCATTATGTGATGATGTGAAAGGAGAAATCCCCGAGAAATGGTCAAATAGAATCGGTTATCAAGTCCATCATATTCAATATCGATGTCCAGATAGAATCGCCCCCTTTATCAATATATTTTTCAATAAACCGTCCATCAATATCGAAGGGAATTTAGTGACTTGTTCGAAACAGCCAGTTCGAGAACTTAAGGACATCGTGTCATATAAATGTAATTATAAACCGGATTTCAATCGACCTCAGTATCGATTAGCGACGACTTTCCTAGTGAAGGCCGATTTAGCCGCCGATATTTACCGGCTATTTGCATATGGGCGAAATAAAACGCGGGAATACTATGGGATCGCCTATATAGGGTCATATGAGACATCGGTTTTTATGAACCGGTTATTCCGTCATATAAAAGAAAATGAGAACCTGGATTTCATAGAGGAGAGCGACGACGAAGAAGAATTCGAGAACGTGGATCCAGAGAGATTCGTCGATTTAGAGAAAGAGGTCTTGATCGAATGTATTTTCAGCGCCAAATTCAAAAAATGGATACCAAAGAGGGTGGTAGAAGGGGGGAAAATAGTTCATATAGGACAATTATGCCGGGATTTTTAGATCCCTATCTACGACCTCTTTCAATTATTGTTTATGAAGGGGGGTATCATATCACGGGGTAGTATATATTTTCATATTATGTCTACACCAATCATTTTAACTCAGGCTTTTATAAAAAATGTATATTATCATTTTAATATAAGTGACGTATCAGGATTAAAAGTATCTAATTATGCAAATATACCAAATACATATGATGCTACTCTTTCAAAGAGCGGTCTTATAAATTCCGCGAATTATAAATACGGAACAAGTGCACTTAATTTGAAAACCCAGTATACAAGTGTACAAGGTGCAACACAAACCACAACTATTTCATTAGGTGGTTCTAATAAAAATGTGACAACTTTGGGTATAACACAAGAACAAAATAGAATAATATATGGGAATGGTTATGGATTATTTTATTATGCTATAAGAGATGCAATAACTGGCGTATGGGGCTCATTTACTCAAACATTACAAACTACATCAATCCCGTGTTATGGAATGAAAATATCATCAGATGGAAACCGTGTATTTATAGGTGGTGCTAATATATATTATTGTACTTGGAATGGAACAAATTATTCTACATTTACACAAATATCAGATAATACTGCAATTTCTGGAACAATAAGAGGATTAGATGTTACTACAGATAATTCTCGAATTATTGGTAATTCTGACTATGGTATTTGGTTCTCTAATTGGAATGGCACAAGTTATGATGAAGCTATACTTGCAAATTTACCGGGTAATTTGGATGTAGGTTGTAATGCGGATGGTTCTCGTATTGTATATAACGGTGGGTCAAATGGATATGGGACAGTTGCTACTTGGAATGGGACAAATTATACAAATCCACAAACAGTAACAAATTACTCTGTATGGGCAAGTAAATTATCTCCCGATGGTAATATTGCATTTTTTTCGTCCCAAACTTCTACGAATCCTACTATTTATATGTATTATTGGAATGGAACCACATATGTAAATACAAATATGACAGGTATATCCAGTTTTATTATTCCAATAACAACACCAGTTGGTGCTTTTTTCTTACCATTAGAATTCACACGGAATGGAACAAGTGTATATATGACTAGTTATATGGATGATAATATTTATGCAATTGATATTTCATATAATTATAATGAGACAACTAATTATGCAAGTATAGTACCTCAATATTTAACACTACCTCCTATTACCACTAATACATATGGGTTTTCAGTAGCAGGATGGGTCGCTTCTACTTGGTCCCCCTCGAATGCACCCATTTTCGATCTTGGTAACGGTGCGACGTCCAATAATATCATTCTTTCTATTGTTGGTGGTTATTTATCGGTAACAGTATATTCGGGTTCTACGAAATATACAAAAACAGATACGACCACGTTTATAAATACAAATCAATGGTATCATATAGGACTCACTATATCGAATGCTTTACCTTCGGTATGGACACTCTATCTTAATGGTAATGTGATAAACACTTTTAATTCAGGTACGATTTATCCAACAATAATGACGAGAACATCAAATTACATTGGGGAATCCAATAATACAGCAACAACACAACCGTCATTTACTGGATCAATAAACGAATTTTATATATTTTCGAATGTATTAACAACTAGTAATATACAATCGTTATATAATTCCCAAGAATTAATATCCCCGCCATCAACAAATATATCACCTAACCTAATACCAAGTAATTACAATGCGCTTATAAAAACACCTGTTACATATTATTATGATATTTGCGGGAATGAAATATATAACTCATTTTTTCCTATATCACTTTTATCTTCAATATGTCAAGTACCTTTTATAGGGAAAGCAGGGATACCTTATAATCCCGAATATATAAATACGACGATTAGTACACTCACATTATATTGGCCAGCAAATATGGTTTTCGATAGTACATATAATAATGCATATATATGTACACGATATGGTATGGTATATAAAATAAATATGTATACAGGATTAGTAACAGTCGTCGTAGGGAATTATACTACAGGTAATATTTCGAGTGTTCCTATATCGTCATATAATTCATTATTCAATTACCCTATTTCAGTTGCATTTGATCCGAGTAATAATTTCTATATTGCCGATCAAAGTATTGGTAAAATAGCGAAAATGAATTTACAGACATCGATGATTACAAATATAGTATATACGCCTAGTCCAAATAATCCGAACTGTATATTAATCGATTCCGCATATAATTTATATTATTCGTCGACCAACGGTATTTATACATTGAGTCTATTAGGTTCTCTACCTGCGACCACTGTATCAAATATAGATACCACGAATATTTTCCAGATGACTTTTCCACCAAATAACCAGACATTAATATATGGCGCAGCACAAACATCACCACTAACCATAAGAGTCTGTAATATACAAAACACTGCATTGTCATATAGTATTACTATGCCCACTGGTATTAATACAGGTTACGGAATCGACTTTGATACATTAGGTAATCTCTATGTGACATCGACTTCTACCATATATTTAATATCGAATACAGTAATATCTAGTATTAGTAGTTCGACCACTCTCACAGGTTCTCAAATAACAACCTTTTCAACGGGTATAAATGGCGTATCATATTCGGCAGTAAGATGGCTATCGATAGATAATGCGAATAATCTCTATATGACAGATACGGTTGGTTCAGTCATATATAAATTCGTAAATAATACTTATAATACGAATTATCTCTTACCGAATGGGCTAGATTTGGGGACCGCTTTCTTACCGAAATATATGTTAGGTGGTACAAATTCTCAAGTAGGAAGTTTCCCCATATCGAATTATGTCGTGGATTCTACAAATAGTCCTATAGAATATTATATAGAAGGGGCAACATATAATATCATTGATAATTCGGGGTTGGTATGTCATTATATGTTTAATTCTCAGGATATCAATGGACAAGTAGCAGCCAATTATGCTTCTGGTATTCCTATATATGACGCGTCTATGAGTGCTACGGGAATGGGATACCAGGCGGATTATATATTGGGGAACGGCTGTTTGAATTTGGTTGCGTCAAGTTCTCAATATGTCCAAGTGACAAATTCGACGATTACTACAACGGCTTGGCCACCCGCAGGAGGCCTGACATTTGCTTGTTGGGTAAATCCAAGTATATCGGGTAATCCTCAGTGGACACGTATTTTTGAGTTTGGAGTTAATGGATCAAGTTCAGATTCTATTGTAATGGCATTTACATCTACAGGTACTATACAAGTATGCGTATTTAATGTATTGAGTTATGTTTATAAGACAATATATCCTATAAATATAAATACGGGGACTTGGACTCACTTAGTATGGGTCATTAATCCGACTACATATTCATTTTATGTGAATGGTAAATTCTATCAGACATTGACAAGCACCCAGTATCCAAATGCAATTGCGAGAACATATTGTTATATAGGTAAATCTCTTGCGAATAATCCCTATTATAATGGTCAAATAGATGATTTCCGTATATATCAACGCGCAATAACGGCAACAGAGGCCTTCCAACTCTATAGTTTTAATGGTCTTTCTCTCTATTATAAATTCGACGCGGAAGACGTTTTCAAAGGGGATGGAATAAGTATCGCGAATTATGCATCGGGATATCCTCTATATGACGCATCGCTAACTGCTGTGAATACACAATTAAATGGAATATCTACCACATCTTCTATGGTAGGTACCGCGTGTCTCTGTCTTTCGACGAATTATGTTAATATACCCACACCGAATATTTCGACCAATGGATTTACCGTGGCATTTTGGATGAATACGACGAGTACAAATCAGAATTATCCTACATTATTAGCATTAAATGGTAATGGCACATATAATGTTTATATTTTTGTATCAAATTATGGAGGAACAAATTATTCAATCATGTATGAATGTAGATATAATGGTACAACGTCGAGAACATTACTATCTACAAATATATCGGTAAATGATGGTGTATGGCATCATATTGTTTTAACGAGTACTTATGCGGCACTAGGTTCCGCGACATCCAATATTCGAATTTATATTGATAATGTTTTGAATAATTCGACCACGACAGGATATTATCCAAATGCGGTGGGGTTAATCAGTGGTTCTACTATAGGCGGTGGTACACCGGTATATATTGGTCTTATAGATGATTATCGCGTATATAACCGAGTACTATCCCCCATGGAAATTACGGCATTATATACCTATACATATACTCCAAATAAATTGGCCGTGAATGCTATCGGTGCAGCCACATTCACAGTTACAACCCCCAAATATCCCGGGATTACAGCCGCGATAACGACCGCCCCAGTAGTAACACATACGGATAGTGTAACAAATAGTATCTATAAGACAGTTTTATCGGGGCTTTCACAGAATGTGGGATATGGTTATACATTCACATATTCGAATGGTTTGGTTTTAACGGGAAATACTACGTTATATTCAACACCCGCAGTTCCCACCCTCACAGTGAGTGGAAATACAACAACGGGCACAACGGTGACAACACAATCGTATTCGGGTGTAGCGACAACCGCCGCATATTTTTATGTAAATAATGTAGTATTCCAAGGGTCATATATAAGTAATAAATATACAGCAACAATAACAGGTTTATCAATAGGTAATTCATATCCAGTTATATCAAATATATTCAATAATTCTTCTATAGGACAAAGTAGTGGAACAGTTTATACATTACCGAGTGTACCAACTATTGCAGTAACTACTATTAATTCAAATTCTATCGTATTTACATTTACAAATACAGATACTATCGCACCATCGTCTTATAGTATAGTGATTAATAGTCAAACATTTACGAGTGCTACAAATACAGTTACCGCGACCGGATTATTACAGAATACGAGTTATTCTTATTATGGTTATGCATCAAATACAGCAGGTAATTCTGCGAATACGACTACATCAAACGTAACAACCATTTATAAAGCAACAGGAGGCGATACAATATATCAAGGTAGTGGTTATAGATATCATATATTTACATCTATTTCTGCAGCCGGTACATTCGCAACAACTTCAGGGATTCCTAGTACAACTTTTAATATTATTGCGGTAGGTGGTGGTGGTGGCGGTGGCGGTGGCGCTAACTTTGCATCAGATCATAGTTGTTGTGGCGGTGGTGGTGGTGCAGGTGCATATTATAATAATTCACTTACGGTAACGAGTTTAAATTTTAGTATTACGGTTGGGGATAAAGGAAGTGCTGGTAGGTGGCAAGGTATATCAGGTTCATTTGCTGGAGATACTATTATTTCTGGTACTAGTTCTGCAGGTCCTATAAGTTACACTATGAAAGGAGGAGGTGCAGGTGGTGGAGGACAAAATGGTGCAGCTAATCCTCAATTTTTATGTCCAGGATATAAAGGTGGTTCTGGTGGTGGTGGTGGTACTAATAATGGAGGTGCAACATCTAATGTATATGCAGCTGGTACAGCTAGTAATGTGACAGGAACAGGATATGCTGGTGGTAGTGGTATAGGTAATAAAACGGGTTCTATATTGTATTATAATTCAGGAGGAGGAGGAGGAGGTGCATTAAGTACAGGGGCAAATGGTATTTTTACTAATACAAACCCTTATGGTGGTAATGGTGGTTCTGGTGTAAGTTTAACTGTTTATAATGGTTCAACTCCAATTATATATTATTTATGTGCAGGAGGAGGCGGTGGTTCTTCATCTATAAATGTTGCGAATGGTGGTTTAGTCGGAGCATTTATGGCAGGAGGTTCAGGTGAATATATGTCAGGACATACGTCGACCGCTTCAGCTATAAGATGTACTGCACCTCCGGCAAATTGTTATGGTTGTGGTGGCGGTGGTGCGGGTGGTGCAACCCTATTAGTAACAGAAGGTCTCAATGCCGCGCCAGGTTCTCAAGGAATAGTTATTATTTATTATACATATCCATAAATATAACATAATATACTATATGTCGGCTTTAGGTAACGGTCCAGTCCCATATTACCCATCCGCACCCGGACTCATTCTACCAAATCCTGCGGCTAATGGCACCGGGGGCTTGACCCCTGTATACGAAAGTAACCAAATGGGTTATGTGAACTCGCATCCGATCCAGCCGGTAACGACGGGGGGAAATAAACGTAGGCGTAAGAGTAGACGAGTTCGACGTGGTAAAAAAAGTAATAAGAAAAGCCGACGAGGTAAGTTAAATAAAAAATAATTTCAGTTATGTCATATAGAATCTATTCTATATGACCTTTATTATGCATATTCGATGGCCTTTGTCTGAAGGTAAATCGTCTGGACATGGAAAAAGAAGTGGTACCAGACCCAATAGGGGTCTCCCGTGTAATAAAGCCACGAGGCCGTTTTGAAACAGCCATATAGGCTGGCTGATAGGATCTGTCCGAGGATAATATTGCTAATCTGCGTATGTGTCATATAGGTCTCCTGTTTTCTATATGCACCGCGAAAACCGTAGTATGCGAACCAGAAGAAGGAAATGGTACTGATAGTGAGGTCAAGGTCGCGAATAATGCCTCTGACGGGATTCAACCAAAAGAGGGTACTGATAGTGGCATTGACGAAGGAACAGGCAGATAGACCTATATGACCTTTTAAATAACCGTATATTCCGGGGATAGTGAAGAAAGCGGAAGATAAGACGAGGGGAAGAACTGTTTGGTTTGTCATATAGAAAATATTAGATGGGATATGTTTAATAGGAATTATTTATAAATTTATACCAGTGAAGATTTCACTTCGTATCTAATGGGACGCGCCCTTCAAATCAGCAGTGGAATCCGACCCTTGCTGAAATCACTTCGTATCTAATGTCCTGTTTTATTTCTTCAAGGGTTTAAAACGCCCATTTACGACGAAGTTAAATGAGTATCTTATAAATAATTCTTCATCAAATCGCCTAGACGATAAGATGATATTAATGGATTTGTATTATTTTTATGAAACGATTGAATTAGTTATATCTGTTACTTTGGGTAAAACATCTTCTTCATATACTCTGGATAACATGGCTTCATATTCTTTCATAAATGGTAGAGGGTCCATGGCTTTTATAAATTTATCATGAATGATCTCTTTATAACTATCAATTTGATTGGGGTTATTCACAAGTTCTTCTACCTTGGAAATATATTCTTCTTCACTATATGTGACTAATTCGGGTAATCCACATTCTAATAAAATAGACGCTGTAGTATTATGTAAATGAATATTCGGTTTTAAATATGTTACAACTGGTATAGAATTATAAAGTGCACTACATGTTGTCGTTATTCCAGAATATGGATATGTGTCCAATAGAATATCTATTTTAGAATATAATTCATAATATATATCTTCATCACTATATAATATTTGTGGAATAAGAATAATTCTATCTTTTGATATATCTAATTTATTTATATAAAAATCTAAACGTTTTTCAACATCATATTTAGCATTCAAAATAATCATTATGATTGTATTTGGACAATTTTTCATAATTGTTTTCCATGCATTTAATACATGTTTATTCGATTTTTCTTCGCGATTAAATGAAGCCAAAACAATTTGTTCTTCTGTTATTTTCGGTTTTATTTCATCTGACTGATAATATGAGCCATATAAATAACAACAACGTGACATACGAAGTAATTTTTCACTATAATATTGGGTTGTATTTTCTACGTCACATATAGAATCTGTGATTTTATAATCGATACAGGATAACCCTGTCGTATTTAAATATCCTATATATGTTATTTGAACAGGTGCAGGTTTATATGTAAATGCTTCTAATGAATTTCCTGTAGTATGTCCATTTAGATCAATCAAAATATCTATATTATGTTTTTTGATTAAATTTGCGATTTCTAATGAGGTCATATCATTTATTAAATAGTAAGTATAATCAAGATTTATAAATAAATCATCCGATGTATGTGGACTATTTGTAAATAAATAAATATCGAAATCCTCTATATTATGGTTTTGTAAAATGGGTAATATAAACATAGAAACAGCATGTTTTATAAAATCACTTGAAACATAACCTATTCTTGGTTTCCTATTTTTTTTATGAGTCATTTTTATTGGATCTTTTTTCATATAAGCATCATATGCATAATAAATTTCATTTGATATAAGGTCATATACAAAATTAGATGAATAAAAATATCTAGATAATATATTTGTATATATAGCATATTCATATTCTGTATATGATTGGTTCGAATTTAATATTTTTAAGGGTTCATAATCTATCAAATTTTTCTCATTTAATTTTGCTGCATTATCAAGTTGACCTAATTTTTCATATGTATTAATTAAATTACATGTACATTTTATGATTTGTATTTCGAGTTTTTTAGAATTATTCATCATATTCATCAGTGAAATCGCTTTTTTCAAATAATATAGCTGTTTATAAATCGATAGTTTATTAAAACATTCCAAATATAAAATAATAAATCGATAATCATTCAAAAATGTTTGTAAATTTTTATTTTTTTCCATTAATTCATATAATGTTTGATATTGTTTAGTTTCAATCAAACTATTTGAAAGTTCTATTACGTTTTCAAGATTTGAATTATTTAAACTATATGACTTTTTAAAATAATTTAATGCATTTTCAATATCGATATTTTTTAATTCGAATCCTATATAATAATATAAATCAGGACGTTTTGGGTATAATTCTACTAATTTATTGAAAATATCTTTTTTTGTTTCAATTTCTTTAACATGTTTCATAAGTTTAACACCTTCTTCACATAATAATTCTTCATTTTGATAATTTAAATTATTATTTAGGGTATATTGATATAATTTAAAAAAATCCATATAATATACATATTATATGTCTTTAAGTACAAATTATCAAATAAATGGTACAAGTTTTACAAATATATTTGATACGAGTGAACCTGGAGGTAGTTATATAGGACAAAGTGATATTGTAACAGGAATAAAAGATAATGGTACTGATATTGGTAGTTTAATAACGAATAATTTATACCAAACTATAAATATGAATACAAATTATAATTTTTCTAATAAATATATAATACAAAATCTTGCAATAAAATTACCAATTCCGGAAAATCAATGGAACAGTATTTCTGTTTCAAGTTCTGGACAATACATGATTGCAGCATTATTTATGATTTCATCGGGGGCTTATGGTGGTATTTATTATTCAAGTAATTCAGGAAATACATGGTCAAGAACATTAGAGGTAAATTATCCTAATGTAGTAGCACTTTCAAGTAATAGTGGTTATGCAATTGCAACTACAAACTCTTATGTGGGTGATACTACTACAAAAGGTATTTATTATTCTACTAATTATGGTTATACATGGTATTCAACAACATCAAGTATACCACCAACTTCGTGGACTGATATATCAATCACAAGTTCAGGACAATATTGTATTGCTTGTGCCGGCACCTATACCAATTCCAATTATGGTTTTATATATTATTCGAGTAATTATGGTATTTCATGGAATAAATCCGATTCACCTCAATACAATTGGGGTTGTTTACAAATTTCATCTGATGGTAGTTATGCGTATGCTATTAATAATAGCAATACCGTAATTTATTATTCAACCAACCAAGGAGTAAATTGGTTAACTAAATCTTCTCCAAACACAAATTATTATAATAATAAAATATCAACTTCGAGTACAGGAAAATATGTATTTATTTGCGGATATTATGGTTACGTACATTATTCATCCGATTCAGCTAATAGTTGGAATACAACAACATTAGGGACAAAAAATTGGAATAGAATAAATGTTTCATCAACAGGTAATTATGCATATGTAACTGAATACAATGGATATGTATATTATTCAAATGATTATGGATATTCATGGAATTCAATTAACAAAACAGAAAAATGGTCTAGTATAATAATATCATATAATGAAAAATATGTATTTGCATCCACAGGTAGTGGTGCTATGTATAATAATAATTCTTGGGTAAGTGAAATTGGTAATATTTATACTTTAAGAAATATAGATTTATGTAAAATATTAAATGTAAAACCAATGATATCAAATTTTACTCTAAATCGTTCAAATAGTGTTACTGGTAATTGGTTATCTATAGCAATATCAAGTGCAGGAAATTATGCAATTGCTTGTACACCTTCAAAAATATATTGGTCTAATGACTCAGGTGTTAATTGGACATCTTCGGCTAATACAGCAAGTAATTATGGATGTTTAGCAATGTCAAGTTCAGGAAAATATTGTCTTGCTTGTGCCGATTATGGTTATATATATTATTCTACTAATTGTGGAGTATCTTGGACTAGTACTGGTGTGACTAGAAATTGGAAGACAATAGCAATGTCAAGTTCGGGTCAATATGCAGTTGCTGGGACTTGGCCAGGAACTGTATACTATTCGACTGATTCAGGAGTAACTTGGAATTCTTCAACATCTAATATTCCAGTTACTTATTCTGTTGCAATATCAAGTTCAGGTCAATATGCAGTTGCTGGTTGTTTAAATGCTTCAAACAGTTATAATGATGGAGATATATATTGGTCAAGTGATTCTGGAAAAACTTGGGCAAAAGCGACTTGTACAAGATCTGAAAAATGGCAAGGAATTGCAATTTCAGGTAGCGGAAAATATGCAATTGCATGTGGTTTTGGTGAACCTAGCACATTTGGAATATTTTATTCTACTGATTATGGAAAATCATGGAGAGAGAGTGGTGCAGGAATAGGATATTGGACTTCAGTATCAATTTCAAGTTCAGGTAAATATGCAGTTGCGACTAATTCTTCAGGTTCTAGTACTCCTGCTAAACATATAGCATTTTCATCGAATTATGGTAGTACATGGACAACATATTTTACTTCAGCTTCATGGCAGAAAGCCGCTATTTCTAGTTCAGGACAATATACATTAGTATGTGATAGTAGTGCAAGTGGTTATATTTACTATATAACTTAGCGATCATTATCCAATTTAATCAAACATTTACCTATCAGTTTCGGTCTTTCAACCACTTCACAGACTCCCTTCTTCTTCGGTTCATATTCTACTTTCCAATCCCCTACACCACTACCTCCAAATCCCCCATATTTCGTCGATGGAATATACAATACCCGATAATTACATTTACGATAAAACGTCTTCCTCGTTCTCCATTGATTCTTAAATAAATCATGCATATCCACTATATCTACCACTATGGGATTCGAATGCCGTTCCCTCAAAATCCTCCCAACAGATTGTTCGATATCCGTCTTCGGTGTCGCCATAACCAACGTCGAAAGGCTCTTAATATCCAGGGCTTCTGCCGCCATTGCATACGTCGCTATCACTATCTGTTTCGTTTCCGTTTCTTTCAAGTCCGCCTCTTTCATCCCCCCTAAATAATATCCCGCGGTCGCAATACCCTTATGTCCAATAGATTCATAAATATATTTGAGTAGAGACCGGTTATGTGCTAAAACCATTATTTGATTTTGGGGATTCTCCGCAATCAAATCTGCAATTACCCTCACAATAAAGTCGGACCTCGGCCCATAGTCACATAGTTTGGATATCATGGTACTAAACTTCGGGTTCCCCCGGAAGTCATATTCCGTTTCAGCGAATGCTTCGTCTCGCGCGATATACTCGATTCCGCGTACCACAACTGGGTCCTCGTCTGCGCGATCCTCCTCGTAAATTTTGGGTCCGATAAACATATAAAGGATTTTGGTCAACTTATCTTTCCTCTCGACCGTGGCCGAAATTCCCAGCATATATGGCGTCACCGTTTTCAACAGGGTTTTCGAGAACTCTTCCGACCCTATACGATGGACCTCGTCTATTACTGTGAGACCGAAAGCATCGAAAGTGCCCGCGGGAAAATCGCGGCTATACATGGTCTGGATCATACCAATTACGACATCTTTCCCCTCGACGTCGAATATACCGCCTTGTATTTTCCCGATTTTGGCCCCCGGAATGAATTGCGCCGCACGTTCGATCCATTGGTTCATCAGGAATTCTTTATGGACTAAAATCAGTGTTTTCTTTCCTATAAGACTAATGATTTTCAGGGCCATGACCGTCTTCCCACGACCACAGGGAACTTCTAATATTGCTCCGCCACTTTGATTTGCCCAGCCTTTATGTCCTATAGATAAATCTTCTATCTGACCCCCATCTGAAATGGTATCCTCTTCTAAATGCTCTGCTGCTTGCAGTGCTGCTTGCGCTTGCGCTTGCACTGCTGCTTGCGCTTGCGCCTGTCCTATAGATAAATCTTCTATCTGACCTTTCGCACCCACATGTGTCATATAGATATCAATAATCTTATCTTGGTAATCGCGTAATGGTGCGGCGAATTCGACCGCGATATCCTCGCCCTCTTGAATTTCACTCCTTTTAGGCATTCCATATCGCGCAATGCCATAGAACCGGGGTACATAGATTTTAGCCGTATTTTCGCGATAAACGGGAAATGCCTCTACCGGCGGACCACCCATTCCCCCGAAAACATAAGGCCGCATCATGAGATCCTCTTTCAAAAACTCATATTCCCCAGGGGGTAAAATGACCCGAGGAATAGTATAGCCTTTTTTACCCAGGTATGCAGCAGCGCAAATCTGGGATTTCAATTCGGCGGTGAGAACATAGGCGGGTGGCCCGGGTTCTTTAATATTTTTTTTATATGACTTTGTAGCAGTTTTTGGAACACTCTTTGTTCCGGAATTCTTATTATAAAATTGTCGATAATTACGTTGCATTGTATGTCATATAGAATATTTAGGTTATGTTTATATCAATTTTTCTATATGATTCTTTAGAAAGGAAAGGGGGTTCCCTTGTAAAGGTTCCCCTGAAAAAAGAATGAGATATAATAATATATGGCATCCTTGAAATCATTAAAAGTATACGAAATCGTATTATTAGTCCTTTTCATCCTATATATCATTTTCCCTATTGGAACACCGGCTATAGTCGCCCCTGTAATGGATAGTCCTATAGGAATAATGATTCTATTTATCATAACGGTGGCCTTATTCTTCTATACCAATCCTATTTTAGGGATTGTATATATTTTCGTCGCATTCGAAGTCGTGCGACGAAGTTCTCGCGTCGTAGGTGTGAGTTCGCAAGTGAATTATGCGATCAATAAGCAATACGTACCGACCCAGGCGAAGAAGGACGAACAATTGGCGGCATATAACCCACCACCTATTATGCAGAAAACACTCGAAGAAGATATGGTCGGATCGATGGCGCCTGTACCACAACCTGGTGTCAATGGTCCTAATGAATATACGTTTAAACCGGTGAATGATCGGGTTGTAGGTGCATCCTTGGTTTAAGGGGGGGGGAATATACATTTTATAGTGGTCATATAAAATGTATTTTGTTATCTATTCATCAGATGTAGTTTCACCAATATTATCTTTTATCAAAAAAGAACCAAAAACATATCCTATAGAACCGGCAATGAAAAACATCGGTGCTGAAAATCTTTTTGTAATTGTCATCATAATCAATGGAATAAATAATCCTAATCCTATAAATCCTGCGATTGGTTTATAAATCTCTCCCTGAAAATTACCCAAATTTAAATTTAATTTTGTTAAGCTATAAATAGATTCACTTTTTGAAAGAATAATAAAAAGGGATAAACATATCATAAGTAAGATGATTATTGCATAATATGTATCATTATTATTACTATTTTCACTTCCAGAACTTACGGAAAATAATAATATATCTCCTACAAATAATAAAATGATAAAAATCAGAAATGGTATTGATGAACCGCTTCCATTTTTTAAATCATCTATCTCTCTATGTTCTACTATTTTTGCTGCAAAACCATATAGATAAATAAGAGGGATTGCAAAATATGATATAATCAATATAAAAAAGAAACTGACGAAATTCATCGCATAGTTGAATAATTGCGTTGACTGCAAACTTTCAGAAAGGGATCCTATAACCGGCATCACAATCTGGTTCGTAAATTCATTGGCGTCTTCTAATTCGTCGATTGGCGTACAATAGACCGGAATATCGGTCATCCCCTCCCGGATTTTATCCTCCGCCGAAAAAAATGAGGAGAACCCCTCCTCCTCTCTCATCCCCCCACATGGAATATCTTTTATATGACCCAATTCGGAGAACATGGTAGGGCCCACCGAGAACTGATCCAGTGCAGATGTCACATAGATTGGTTTATCAAAAATCACCACAATATCATTATATATGACACCTTTATTCTCATATAATGCGGTTTTTATTTCACCCTTTATAAGATTATTTAGATTCAATTCGACGGAGTCTTGTCCTATAATCAATTTATCTATTGGAGAGAGGGCACCGGATGTCGCTAGGGGGAAACAGGTATATAATTTGCGAAAGCCGTTCGTCGTGGGGTTATGCTCTATGACCATAATGGCTTGGTAGTCATATTTCGTGATTCGATCGCGGTTAGATCCCTGGAAAATATAGAGATTCGTGGCGATATAATTTGTATTGGACTTTGAGGTAGAGAGTGTAATATTGGGGATATTAGATGAATATGTGATTTTCATATAACCGTCTTTAATGGCATCTTTTTCGAATTCTGTCCTATAGATAGATTTATTGGGGTAATTATAAAAGACTTCGACGGTATTTTCTAAATCATTCGAGAACATATATAAATCAGTGTTATTTTTTCTCTAAAAAATATATTTGGTTAGATTTATGAGATCATCTATCAATTTTTTATCTGGATTACCGCCCTTTTTACTGCCTTTTTTATGGTCTTTTACGTATGTCTTATAATCAATATATGGTTCATATGGTTTATATTCATATTCTTTGGTAACGCCTTCGTTTTTTTCTGCGGATTCTGTGCCATCGCCATCTGATAAATTGCTAACATCTGATTCATCGCTTTTTGGTTCATCGCTATCGCCATCGCCATCGCTATCTGATTCATCATCTTTCTTATTTACCTGTTTCGAAATATTTTTCTGAACCTCTATCTGAACCGTATTTTGAACTTCTTTCTGAATCTTATTTTGTATATCTTTTTCTATATTTCCATCTCCGCCATCTCCATCTCCACCTCCACTTTTTTTTTCTTGCAATTCATCAGGAAGATTTTCTTGTTTAAATATTAATCCATGTGATTGTGTTTTTACTAATTTATTCTTATTATCAATATTACTATCTGTTATAATTACATTATAACTATTTTGGTTATCACTCTCATTAAATACTGTTTCTTTATCTTCCTTCTCATCTTCTTCATTATTTATAGTAGTATCTACGTCAAGATTATTTGTATTTTCATTATATCCAATAGAGGTAATATCTTTATTTGACCGTTTTATTCCTATGACTTTATCGTTCTTTTCTTCTATATCATACGAATCTATTATGTTTAAATCTCTACGAACTTGTGTGCCAGTGCCAGTGCCAGTGCCAGTGCCAGTGCCAGTGCCAGTGCCAGTGCCAGTGCCAGTGCCAGTGCTAGTGCCAGTGCCAGTGCCATCGACAATACCAGTGCCAGTGCCAGTGCCAGTGCCAGTGCCATCGACATTACCATTACCATTACCATTACCATTATTAGCGCCATCACTACTTCTACTGTTAGTGCCATCACGTATGTTAATTCCAGTACCAATGACATTGTCAATGTCAATACCTTGGCTGGATAAAAGCAATGGTAATAAATGATTATTTGTATTATTTAATAATTGTATAAGTAACATATAATCAGTATCACCTTCTATTTGACATAATTTATTTTTTATACTTTGTAAATAATTAATTTTATCTTTATGTAAATCGTAATTAACGAGCTTAAAATTCTCTTTGATTAACTTACATAAAATTAATTCTAATAGATCATCTTCGCTACTAGCCTGTTCAACATTATTCTTTAATAATAGAGATAATAATATAGATGCTCTTATTGATGCTTCTTTATTCGTATTATTAGGATCTTCCATAATATAAATTAGCTTCCTAAATATAAGGAATATATTCAGGGAACCTACGGTTCCCCGAACCCCTCCCTCTTTTTCCATTATACCGATCAAAAATATTATAGATAAATGGTCTCATATATAGTCTTTTAACAAAACAGCATACTTCTAATATGGTATATCGGAGAATGATAATATCCTATATGGGGTATTATTACTTATTTTCTAACAAAGGTTCAAATATAAGGGATATATTGAAATGAAGTGTTTTCGTAAATCGTCACCCTAAAATTATCGTCATATCCTTCTACATAAACCATATCCCCCGAATTCAAATAGTCGCATCCTTGATCTCCCGTACAACTACGCCCACGGAACCGGATAGGGAGTCGGGTATTAACGACCCCCGTATTAGATACGGTATAATATTGCCATTTATCGACACCAACCATGAGTCTTCGTCCCATAAGGGGTAATATCATTTCCCGGTCTGTCATATCTTTGGTTCTCGTAAGTATTCCTATTTGACTATATGCCATATTTGCCCCGCGGGTTTGGATATTGATAGGGATTCCCCTAGGTTCTCCACCTTGTCCTATAGAAATATTTTGAGAACCTGCTAAAGCAGGTACGACAATGGGAATACCGCCGCGAATATCACCGGAATCGCGGGGGAAATAGGCGCCGTCGTTTCTTAGCGGCGGGCCATCGTATTCGGGACTATTTCTTGTGGAGATTGCGACGGTTACTGGGGGAGTCTGATAGCCGGTTATTTCTCCTACTCTTACGGGGTTTACATTATATGTGGGTTTATAAAAAGTAGAGTAATAGAGATAGCCGACCATAAATACGAGAACCAGGACAATAACGAAAGTCAGGTTCTCGATACATATGAATCCGGGAATGCACCATGCTGCATTTGGTTCGATCACCTTTGGATTCCCCATTTTCTGATATGCTTTTATTGGATAATTCACGCGAGAACCACCGCTACTGCTGCCTCTAGTGCTACCGCTACCGCTACCGCTACCGCTACCGCTACCGCTACCGCTACCGCTACCGCTACCGCTACCGCTACCGCTACCGCTACCGCTAATACCACTTTGCCGGGGTTTAGATACTTTTGTCATATAGAATATAATATAACATGAGAGGTTCTCAACGAAGACTGTCTAAGGCCCACCTAGGCCCCACCCCGACCGAAGGGAGGGGTCAAATAGTCCATTGAAATAGTCATATAGAAATGATTCTATATGACCCTTACAAATCGTCTTTATAATACCCTTTATAAATTGTTTATTCGAGAACTTGGACATAGCCCCCCAAAACCGCGACCTCGAACCCCCGACCGAAGGGAGGGGTCAAATAGTCCCTTGAAATAGTCCCTTGAAATAGTCATATAGAAATGATTCTATATGACCCTTAAAACACGTCTTTATAATACCCTTTATAAATTGTTTATTCGAGAACTTGGACACTACATTCATAATATCACTTTGTGGGGGAGGGGGTCGTAGGGGGAGGGGCTGTTTCCCTCCCCTACATAATATCACTTTATAGGGGAGGGGGTCGTAGGGGGAGGGGCTGTTTCCCTCCCCTACATAATATCACTTTATAGGGGAGGGGGTCGTAGGGGGAGGGGCTGTGTCCCTCCCCTACATAAGACCACTTTGTTGGGGAGGGGGTCGTAGGGGGAGGGGCTGTGCCCCTCCCCTACCTAGCAGTTAAACGCATTTTGCATTAAATCCAGTGCCTCTTCCGGGAATGCAGGTAAACTCGGAAATTTCGGCATTCTACATGTATAACATTTCTCTACAACGCTATCCGGGTAATGTATAATATGCATTTTATACCTCTTATGAATATATTTATCCATTTCTTCTAAAAAACACCAGACCTTATGCTCAAAATCAACCACCACTTTTTTACCGATGATAGCATTTGCAGCACCATCCATCAAAAAGAATAAAAAACGCCAAGGTAAATAGAATACCCAACCAATCCATTCTAAAAGGTACCATAAAAAACATTTCGGTAAATTAATAATACCCATTAAACCACACATAAAACCCTTTACAGCCCATGTCAGTATATCCGGTAATTTGGGAATACATTGAATTACCCAAACGACTCCTAATATGACACCCCCTAAAAATTCGAAAATACCGATAATAATACATATAGGAAAAAAGAGGAAATCGAGACCGAATCCCTCACTCCTCTTACATGTTCTCGCCGATTTATAAAATATGGCGATTAGTATTATGATTATCAATAGAGTGATTAAAAAATACTTCATGTTATATTATATGAAGTATTTTATGTGACATTTATTTATCGATTTTTAAAACTCGATACGGATTTCGTGATACTATTAATTGTATCTAAAAGTGGTTTATATTGATTCAAATTCTTCAAAATCCTTTCTTGGTTTTTAATAATATGATCTTTATCGTCATATACCTTGGTTATATCCATATCTTCATCCGTGGTATAAACCCCGTCTGGTTTCGATACGAAATTATCTTTCTTCTTTTTCCTACTCTCTTCTGTAGGGTTCTCATATTTAACTTCCTCTGATTCTAAGGTTGTTTTTTCCGAATTATCTTCGAAGTTCTCGTCTTCTTCATTACTATAATCTTTTTTCGGTTTTACTTCTAACCCCTCTTTTTCTTCGAATCCTTCCATAGTGGCTTTGATACCGTATTTCAAAATATTGGTCGCACCGAGTCCTATACAAAGAATAACGATGATATTCTTGCTAAAAAATGATGTCAAAAAACATAATATGAAAAGTACGGATAAATAATACCAATCCGAGGAGGCCATCAAATAATAGGCATATCCTAATGCAACTATAAATATAAAATAGAGAACATACGTATTATGTAACCAACTATTATTTAATCTAGTATCCAATATATTTTTTGATCTTAATAATTGCTTATTTGCCATATAATGTATATATGGATATTATTTATTTCGACCTATCATCATCCTCTTCTACATAATCCGGGGGGATAGAAGATCCCGCATAAATATCGAGAACCTCTTTGACGACTTGTTCTCGCTGGATATCATTCCGGTCGAATTCGAAACTCTCGATACTACTACTCCGCTTTCCCTTGAATTTGGTCAAAAAGTCCTCCATTCCATTGACCTCCGCTGGCCGGTCATATTGTTCTAAATCCCCCGTAATAATAAGCCGGCTACCTTTTCCCAACCGCGTCATAAGCATTTTCATCTGGGAAATCGTCGAGTTCTGCATCTCATCTGCTACAATCCACGTATTCTTGAATGTCCTACCGCGCATAAATCCCAGGGGCGCAATCTCGATCACTTTATCTTCTATATAGGCCTGTACCTCCCTAGGTGAAATGAAGTCATATAGGACATCGTATATGGGTCGTATCCAAGGCGCCATTTTCTCTTCTAACGTCCCGGGTAAATATCCCAGATCCTCGTCCACGGATACGGAGGGTCTAGTAAAGACCAATTTTTCGTGGATACCCTGTAGAAAACTACGCACGGCATATTGCGTTGCGAACATGGTTTTACCCGTTCCGGCTGGTCCAGTAACGATCACGATTTTCTTCGACGGATTCTGTAACATAGCCACGTAATTCTCCTGATGGCGGTTTTTCGGCTGGGTGAATTTCTTCTCTATTTGACTCCTCTCGTAGCCCGATAGGTGCTGCATGTTCTCAAATAAGGGTTTTTGAAACTCTTTCTTTCGTTTATCTTTCTCCTCTTTTTCCCTCTCTTTGGCGTCTTCTAATGCCGCACGGTTATCCACATAATACATATTCAAAAGTTCTTTATGGTTGGGTTTTTTCTGTTTTCGACCTCCCCTACGCTTGGATTCTGTCGTCAATGACGGCTCGATACCAAGGTCAGAAGAATCGATAAGGATATTTTTTGAGGTCATATATAGTACCCCTTGATAATATATACCTAAAGGATTTTTGTCCCAAGATTCCGAAGTGTCATATAGAATCATTTCTATATGACCATTTAAAGGCATATAATATTCGTATTATTAAAAATCCCTTTTCCTCGAATTTTTCCTTGTTTTGAGGTGTTTTTTATTTTTATTTTTAGATTTACAATATTGCTTTTGCGAGAACCCTTTTGGACGTTTACAATGAATACTTCTTTTATACTTCATTGACCATGCCATTCTCTATATAAATAATACTTTTATTTCATTCGTGGTCTTTCCCCTCGGGAAATAGGAGAACATCCACCGCAGTACGGGCACAGAAGAGTCGGTGTACGATGACACCCAAAGGGAATAAAATAAGGCAAATAAGCCAAAAAGGGCGCGAGGTCATATAGGAAATTAAATAGGCAGCAACCAGCACGACGAGAACATCTACGATGGCTATTCCATTTTTCCCTATAAGACCCTTACCTATCCTCCAAGAATGGATACCTTCGCCTGGTATACCGAATGCGTTCTTATATTTACAAAGCCCAAATGCCATATAGGATATATTTATTTGGATATATTGTTCTTCATGAAAGGAACATAAAAATATACATATTATATTATTTAGGAATGACAGACCTAGTATTAAACGACCCTATTCTCACACCAAATGAATCACGTTTTGTAATGTTCCCAATCCAAGATGACTCCATATGGAAAATGTATAAAAAACAGGTAGATTGTTTTTGGAGGGCAGAAGAGGTCGGCTTATCACAAGATCTAGCGGATTGGGATAAATTGAATGAGGATGAACGCCATTTTATAAGTATGGTGTTGGCGTTCTTTGCCGGGTCAGACGGAATCGTACAAGATAATTTGGCCGCTCGATTCATGGGCGATGTTCAAATATCTGAAGCCAGGGCTTTTTATGGATTTCAAATTGCGATGGAATCCATACATAACGAGATGTATAGTATTTTGATTGATACCTATATTAAAGATACCGAACAGAAGCATAAACTATTTAATGCGATAGAGAATTTCCCCTGTATCAAGAGGAAGGCGGACTGGGCGAAGAAGTGGATCGCGGATAACCGGTCGTCATTCGCGGCCCGCCTCGTCGCCTTTGCCTGTGTCGAGGGGATTTTCTTCTCGTCTTCGTTTGCATCTATCTATTGGATCAAAAAGCGTGGTCTTATGCCCGGACTCACATTCTCGAACGAACTTATTTCGCGCGACGAGGCCTTACATACGGAATTCGCCATTTTGCTTTATACTAAGTTACAGAAGAAACTCCATAAGAAGCGTATTATAGAGATTATTACGGAGGCAGTGGAAATAGAGAAGGAATTCATCACAGAGGCGATCCCTTGCCGTATGATCGGAATGAATGCCCAACTTATGACACAGTATATCGAATTCGTCGCGGACCGTTTAGTTGTACAATTGGGGTATGAGAAGATTTATAATGCACAAAATCCGTTCGATTTCATGGAGTTGATAAGCATCGAGTCCAAAGTCAACTTTTTTGAGAGAACCAATGCGGAGTATGCCCTGGCGAATAAAACGGTGGATAAAGATATCTTCGATTTTGGCGCCGAATTCTAGATAGGAAAAAATTCAGAACACGTGCGATTATGTCCTATAATAGAAATAATAAGTAGTCATATAGTAAATATTTTCTATATGACTATTTTCTCCATTCTCTCGATTCTCTCCATTCTCTCGCCATATCCATTCTCTCCATTCTCTCGCCATATCCATTCTCTCGCCAATTGTTAACACCACCATTCTATATCCCAAAGTTCTCTTATAAGAAAAACTTCGCCACATATTCTCCCCGAAAATTCGGATGCATGGTCATATAGAATTGTATCCATGTAATATCCCAAAAGGGGAAATAGAGTGAATCGTCATTATAGCGTCGTCGTATGTCATATAGTGAATGGTTTTCTATATGATCCCTTATTACCCGGTTTTGTATGACCGGATTCATTTCCCGGATTTGAAATAGGTTCTCGATAAACCCCGTATGAAGCACCACCGAATTCTTTGAAATATCTTCTATAGGACCCAACGTCTTTTCTATTCTGATTTCTTTATTTGATAGGATACAAAGTTCTCGGACGACTTTCGCCATATATGTCCCATAGATATCATTCGCAATACAAATGACGATATCCGCATTCTGTATCCTCTTGAATATTGATTGTTCGAAAATATGGTGTAAAGTTCTCGAATAATAGTCGTAAATGACGGGTCGAATTAGGAGCGGCATAATGGCCAGCGTAGAGACCCGGGTCTCTCCGTCGAACCGCCATTTCGCGTTTACGCGGAATGAGAGGGTAAATTCACTATATGACCCGGGTGTGCAGGTTCTCGCGACTCCCTCATCGACTACCGGTTCGCTAGATATCACATAATTATCATATAGAAATTCATCGTCCACCATGATATCTAGCCGTTTTAGAATGGACGGACTATTCAGGACGGCTTGTTTCATATGTCTTATAGGAATTGTATGAATATAAAGGGGATAGAGACCAATTAGGTCACGGGCGATATATATTTTGGCCGTATCGGAAAAGACATTATGATCAATGAGTACGAAAGTATAATCACCGTCTAGTATACGGATGGTTTCTTCGATACCATATGCTTCGTATGCGTTTTTGATGGTTTGTTCGGGGGTCATATAGTCGACCATTAGGGTTTTACAGATTTCGCGGGCATTATAAATGACGCCGGTGAGAATAATATCGATGGAGTCGTTACCTTCTTCGATAGAAGTAGTCATATAATCCGTATAAATTTCGATGCCTTTTTTCACGACTTTTTCCGAGGGCGCGTGATTGATATAGACTGTATTTTGCATGTTAGATAGATTTAGTAAGAAGTTTTTATGTGGGTTTATTAGGTTATAAAAATATTTTTATATGATATATGTCGAGAACAACGAGTGGTCTTATAAAAAGTGATTTGGGTATGGAACCATATACCGCAATGGAAGAAAGTACTGATGTGGTTTTTGTAGAAGAGGGGGACAGTTATGTAGCCATGGTGGATACGGATTATATGGAAGATAGTATTCCATTCGATCATACGGAGTCAACTGGGGGATATATGAGAATGGGAATACAGACACCGTCCCCTTATAAAATACAAAAGGGGGACTATATGACACAGTTTTATTTGGGTGCGGTTTCCGTCGTCGGGCTTTTTATCCTCTTTCGTATGATGCAAAAATCTAGGGCCTAGGGACCTTTTCTTCGTTCCTTTTTCCTCGTTCCTTCTGACCCCCATGAACTAGTATCATAAGAATGTCATATAGAGAATATTTCTATATGACAGTACGTTATATAAAATAAAAAGGGAGGGGTTTCCTGATTTATAACTTATATCTCTTATAAATCTCCAAGGCAACTAATCCACCCAATACCTGTGCTACAATATAAGGTAAGATATCACTAGTATTTATTTTATCATATGATGCCATCGCAATAGTGACCGCCGGGTTAATATGCCCCCCAGAAATATTGGTCGTCAATATAATCGCCAATGCCAATGCCGCACCAATAGCCAACGGATTCCCCGTGGCCAAAATCACATAGACGAAAAAAAGTGTTCCTGTAAATTCGGCTAAATACTTGTACATATTTATATACTATATGACTAGTAAAAAATGGGTGCGTTTTTATATTTATGTCCCACTATAGGGGGTACCTTCGCGCCACCCGCGCGTACCCTCTGCTTTGCATGATATATCACATTATTATTATTTTTAGTGACGAATTGTAGGGGCGTATTTGCGGCATTGAACGTACCTTTACCCACCGATTGTACGCGCCGATTCGCCACTATTTGCGAGGCATCCCTATTCCCATACCATTTCTTCTGTAAATCCTTCAAATTCGATTTCACCGTATTCGCTTGGGAAACATTTCTCCCCGTATTCACGATTTGTCCCATAATAACTTTATGACCACCACCATCCGCATTTGTATATGTGACAGGCGTATTATTCGCAGGTACGGTTTGGTATATTTTCGCATATTTATGACGGTCGATAGAAAAATCGGCGTCATCCGTGGACGTCTCGTTTTTCAAAGGCATCGCATTTTGTGATTTTAAAACCGCATTATTTAATATCTCTCTTGTACAAACCTGATTATATCTCGGATAATAATTGGGGAATAAACGAATCATATATGATATTACGAGGTAAATAATTCAGGGTCTATTAAATTATGGTATATGACTTTTTCTAAATGATATTTTATTGGTTCTCTTGGATCATAATATTCTATATGATAATAGCGGTATTCGTATAATGGTATCTCTATAGATGGCGATTTATCCACAATCACGTATAGGTCATATAGAATTATTTCTGGGCCGACTGCGTCGACCCCATCCCAGGTTTTCATTTCTTCGGCGTATAAGGGTTTGGGATCCATATTTTGGAGAAGGTCCTGGGCATAGCCGGACATGGTTTTTTCGTCGTAGGGGTTTTGCTTTTGGGTCATATAGAAATATTTTCTATATGACAATGACGATATATTTGACATCAATTTTATTGGACTATTCCGGAGGGCTCGGTAACCTAAAACCTACGCCAGAGGGCCCGGTTTATAACTTAAAACCTACGCACACTGATACGTCCATCATATGTTGCATGACTCTGATCCCCTCCGAATGTAAGATCATTATAATTCTTACCGATAGCCATTTGTTTCTTAAATTTGGTATAATCCGACGAATCCGCAACAAATTTCGGATTACAAGATGACGCAGGAATTCCCGAACCATCGGGATTATTTATAATTGCCCCTATTCCTTGCTGATAAAACGAACGGGTTTTCTGTGTCGGATTTGGCCCACCAGAACTATAGTTCTGTCTAGCCAAGAAATCCCCCGTATTCATTACCGCACGAAATGGCGTAATAACACGTTTTCTATTATTTAATGTACCAACCGCATAAGGATTATTCCAACTCTTTACGAGAACCTTACGAATATTCACATTATCACTCGATTTGAAATTATTAAGCGTTTGTTGTGGCGAGATTCCTTGAAAGGCTTTGGTTGGTCTCGATCCATAAATATTAAAATTGAATCCTGCAAAAGTTGATGACATTATATCATATAGAAAGAATATTTTTATATGACACTATATATATGAATGATTTAGATACGTTAGAAAAACTCATCGATGATAAAACGGTCGTGCAATATAGTCCGAATTGTGTACGGCAAAAATCGAATTTTAGTAAGTCGGGAGGAAAATACCGGTTCGATAATATTCGTTTCAACCCTAGTCAACTTTTGCGAGATATTCCTACACATTCGCCCAAATTGGGCGCACTTTTGAGGAAGATCCACGAATTAGACGCCCGGGATCAATTGAAATATGGTCATACCTTCAAGCATTTCATTTTCTCCGATCTAAAATCGGGTGCCTATGGGGCCAAATTAATTGCATCGGCCCTTATTGCGAAGGGTATGACTCTAGGATACCAAGCACCTAGGCTTCATACCGAAGAAGGGAATGATTCGGACTCTTCGCCAGATTCGTATACCGAAGACGAAGAATCCGAGGCGGAGGAAGACGAAGGTTCCCCTAAACGCCCCGCAGGACGTGCGGAATTTGGTCCTATAGAATTATTGGACGATACCACTCTTCTAAATACTCGCGGTAATAATTTCTACCTCTTGGCCTCTACAAGTGTATATGAAAAACCCATAAGTGTACGTATGAAAAAGGCAATCTTGGCCAAGTTCAATGACCGCCCCGCGAATGTGAATGGCGATCTGGCCCGGATTATCGTCATGGATAGCGGGTTCAAAGAGGGAATAGACCTATTTGACATTAAATATATCCATATTTTCGAACCCTCCGTTAATGCGGCGGACCAAAAGCAGGTCATCGGGCGTGGTACGAGAACATGTGGTCAAAAAGGATTAGATTTCCACCCCCGGTATGGATGGCCCTTACATGTATTTGTATATGACCTTGCAATACCGGAGGAATATAGGGATGCGTTCCTGGGGGCCAAAACTACTTTCGAACTCTATATGAAGGCACTCAATGTGGATATCCGACTTCTCAATTTTGGTTATGATATCGAGAGGCTCACGGTTCTCGGATCGGTGGATTACGATTTGAATAAAAATATCCACCATTTTTCTATTGAACAGGATGCGGAAGATGATATCCGAGAACATGAGGAGGGCGCGGATTCAGAGGTATTCGGGGGGGTCAAAGGTGGCGCAAAAAGGAGAACCAAGAAAAACCAAGAAAAGTTATCCCCAGGAACTGTCCAACAAATCCAAGATGCTACGCAAAATATACAATTCGTCGATTTACGTAAAAAACCGAAGGGATATGTTAGAAGGAAGGGAGATATATTTATATATGACAAAGCGCAAGCGGCAGAAGCACCGATAGCGCAAGCACCGATAGCGCAAGCACCGATAGCGCAAGCGGTAGAAGGACCAGAATTAAGTTCTCGAGAACCCGTGGTAAACGGTCATATAGAAGATTCTTTACCGGTGCCTTCGGCACCTTCTTTACCAAGTTCTCGAAATACCCCCGAAAAAGTAATCAAAAAACGTACCACTCGTAAAACCCGAAAAGAACCACAAGCGCAAAGTCCTATAGAAAATATTCTACGTAGATATCCGGGTATACCCCCACTACCCAAAATGGGTAGAATCATTATGGGACACGACGCTATGCGTGCATATATTGATACTGAATTCCGCCAGTTTACGTGGGATGAAGTCAAAATGGAGAACCAATGTTTACCAAAGGGTTTATCTAAGGGTGGTTCTCGACAATCGGGCGGAAAAAGACCCGAACTAATCGACTATACTCCCACGCAGAATTTCATCAAACACTATTTCACACCCACAGCCCCTGTAAAGGGTATGCTATTATGGCACTCCGTCGGTACGGGAAAAACGTGTAGCGCCATTGCTGCCGCGTCATCATCCTTCGAAGCCCAAGGATATACCATCCTATGGGTCACTCGTACCACCCTCAAAAACGATATATGGAAGAATATGTTCTCCCAGGTTTGTAACGAGAATATCAGACAGAAGGTTCTCGAAATCGATAAAGCCGGAGGCGCGTTTCCAGAGGAACAAGATAAACAGATGCGGATGCTTTCACATTCATGGCGTATAAGACCCATATCCTATAAACAATTCAGTAACTTGGTTTCTAAACAGAACGACTATTATAAGAGGTTGGTCAAAGAAAATGGCGAGGAAGATCCCCTCCGGAAAACCCTACTCATCATCGATGAGGCACATAAACTATATGGCGGTGGGGACCTTTCCTCCATTGAACGCCCCGATATGGTCGCCCTACATGATTCTCTTATGCGATCTTATGCCATTTCTGGTGCGGATTCCGTCCGGCTATTACTCATGACCGCCACACCTATTACCGAGAGTCCTATAGAAATTGTTCAATTGGTCAATCTATGTAAGCCACTAGAAGAACAGATGCCTTCATCTTTCGAAGAGTTCTCGGATATGTATTTGGATGCCAGGGGCGAATTCACGGCCCGTGGCCGTGAGCGGTACCTGGATGAGATCGCGGGTCATATAAGTTATTTGAATAGGGAGAAAGATGCCAGGCAATTCGCCCAGCCCATCGTACATCACGTAAATGTACCTATTGTATCGGATAAACTGAAGAAGACTGTGACCGAATACGACGCCATTGCCCTACGCGAGACGTCGGTGCGGTCGATCGCGGATAAAAAGGAGGAATTAGAGAGAACATCCAAGAAGCTAGAAGGCGATTTGAAAGGCCTCAATGCCTCCAAGTTCTCGAATATGCTGGCCCGTTGCACGGATCCAGAAGAGAAGAAACTATGCGAGAAAATTGTCAATCGTAATATAAAGGACCTGGTAATAGAGGCCAAGGCCTATTTGAAAACAATCAAGGACCAGGTCGCTAATATCCGGATCGAATATAAGCGGCTAACTGCTACGAAGAGTGACCATTTGAACCGAATAAAGTCCCGTATAGAGAAAAATCCCACCGCATTTGATAAATATAAAGAAAGTGCCTATTATACATTGAGGCAAGTCTGTTCTACTAAAATCCGTACGAATGAGGATTTCGCCGAACATATTAAAGACGACGCCCAAATCGCGCGCCTAGATTCCGAGATAAGGGACTATAAGATCCGAATCCAGGAAATGGAGAACTCGCTGAAAACCATGGTCGATGCCTACCGCCTGAGAATCGCGTATATGCGTAAACTCTTGTCAAATAGTGATCTATCTGACCTAGAACGCAATGTTGTCCGGCTAACCATCAAAGAAGAAGAACGTATGTTCTCGAAAACCAAGCGGGACCAGACCCGGAAGAATAGGGAGGCCGTCGAGAACCTGAAGGAGGAGATTAAAGACGCCGAATATGGGAAGAAAGAGAGGGTGGCCGATTTACGCAAGACGATTAAGGTCCGGTATCAAATAGAGAAAAAAGAGAGGAAGAAAATAGAGACGGTCAAACATAAGATCAACGAAGAACTGAGGGCGAGGGGGAAACTCAAGTTCTCGGATGATACAATCCAGGATTTAGTGGATGTCTATGAGACAAGAATCGGAGAACAATTGGCCGATGCCCGGGTGCAACAAAAGAAGGCATTAGAAGAGAAGGTTGCTGCTAAAGAAAAAGCAGCTAAAGAGAAGGCGGCCAAACAAGAAAAAGCAGCTAAAGAGAAGGCAGCCAAACAAGAAAAAGCATCTAAAGAGAAGGCAGCCAAACAAGAAAAAGCAGCTAAAGAGAAGGCAGCCAAAGAGAAAATCCGCGAGGAAAACCGCCTAACAAAGAAGCGAGAACAAGAAGCAAAAAGGGCACAAACGAAAAAAGTCAAATAGTCTAGCTAAAGTGTCATATAGAAATTATTTTTATATGACCCTACATCATCTAGAACAATGGAATCAATGGATAAACTCTCGTTCGAATTATTGACGAATCGCCGGCAGTATCGTAAATATTTAGATAAAATCGACCCCAAGAAATTCGAAGAAACCGAAGAACTGAGGGCGAACGCGGTCAAATATAGGTCGCGTATTATGGCGGCTATGAAAGATTATCTATATGACACTCTGTCGGAGTTTAACGCGGAAATTGACGAAATCTTACCTAGTCTTATAAGACAATTCGTTCGATACTTTGAAGCAAAAGATATGGAGGAAAAATCGGAGAAACGGTACGGAGGTTGGCAAATGGATGGGCCAGATGAGGAGGATGCCGTAGATTCGATGGAGGAGCGCGAATACGAGGGTCAAGACGATTCCGGAGATGAAACACTTATGGAAGGTCCTATAGAAAATATTATAGAAACCTCGTCCATATCTGAACAGGGGTTTATGAAATCCTATTGGGGGAAGTCGTTTATCAAGAAGATCTAGTATGTATTATAAGATCTAGTATGCATAAATAAAATATGCATTATAAGATCTAGTATGCATAAATAAAATATGCATTATAAGATCTAGTATGCATAAATAAAATATGCATTATAAGATCTAGTATGCATAAATAAAATATGCATTATAA
>Ga0114972_10000372_pt1 | contig 33567 bp, 31 predicted proteins | sample M_140807_EF_Meta_FD_87354 | JGI IMG/M metagenome (GOLD analysis project Ga0114972, IMG submission 87354) | Freshwater microbial communities from Lake Montjoie, Canada to study carbon cycling - M_140807_EF_MetaG | ecosystem: Environmental > Aquatic > Freshwater > Lake | place: Lake Montjoie...
GTCCGCCGCGGCGGACGGTACTCGTACTCGATGGCTGTTTGAACTGCAGCGATGACGATCTTTGATCGAAGCGATCGTTGTAGTTGCGGACCAATGGGATTGCGATACCAGATCGAGTACGAGCACGAGTACGAGCAATGCAATCACGAGCAATGTGGTGCACCGAAGTCGCGGCGGTGCTTTCCTGATTTTTTGAATCGTGGTCTCCGGCGACATCGGTGAAAATGGTCTTCACATCAATCCCGTCATTACGCCGCGCGGACAATGGGCTTGGATTGGCTGCGATAGAGAGAGTTCCAAGCTGCGATCACGTGCCGACAGACATACGACACGTCGTCGCGCGTGAGTTTTCCATGCGTTGGAAGATTGATCCCCAAACGGGAACATCGCTCAGCAACCGGGTACTTGTCCGATCTCTCGAAGTACATCGGCATGCTGTGGATCGGATAAAAGACCGGACGACTCTCGATTCCCGATTCGGCCAACAAACGGATCCAATCGTCCCGCGAGACGGCCAGCTCGGGACGCATCAGAATCGTATACATCCAATACGAATGCTGAGCCCACGGCGCAGTCCAAGGAAGCTGGAAAATGTCTTGATGCTCCGACAACTCTTCAAAGTACCACTGAGCCACTTGCTGACGACGCTGGACGTGAATATCAAGCCGCTCGGCTTGCGCCGTCCCAATCGCCGCCGCGATGTTGGTCATCCGATAGTTAAAGCCCACCTCGGGATGCCAATAGTTCTTGCTCGGATCGACCGCTTGGCCTCGCAAAAATCGCATCCTTGACGCAAGCTGCTCGTCGGCCGTGGTGATCGCACCCCCCTCGCCTGTCGTGATCGTCTTGTTCCCAAAGAAACTAAATGATGAAGCATCGGCGAGTGACCCCACGCGACGCCCCTTGTACAACGCACCGATCGCCTCGGCCGCATCCTCGATCACCAGCAATCCGTGCCGCTGTGCGATCTGACGGATCGGATCGATGTCCACCGGATGACCATAGAGCGGAACAGTCAAAATCGCTTTGGTGCGTGGACTGATCGCTTCCTCGATCCGCTCAGGATCCATCGACAGATAGTTCGGCTCACAGTCGACGAAAACCGGCTTGGCCTGACAGTAATGGGCCGCATTTGCCGTCGCAACATACGACAGCGTCGGCATGATCACCTCGTCCCCAGAACCAACGCCAGCGGCCGCCAAAGCCAAATGCAAGGAGCTCGTACCATTGTTGGTCACCACCGCATAGGGAACTTGACAGAACTCGGCCAGCAATCCCTCGAACCGGTCAATGTACGTTCCACGCGAGGAGATCCAGGTCGATTGCAGGCAATCCATCACGTACAGAGCTTCGTTGCCGTCAAGCACCGGCTCTGCGACTCGAATGCTTCGGTTGATACGATGATTCATCAGCGAGATTCCTTCCTCATTCTGGATTGAGAGGTTTATAGATAGTTCGTCGGGTCAAAATCAATTCCAGAATTCGCATTTCCCCCAATTCGCCCCTCCTAAAGCAATCTCCCAGTCTGCCTGGTTTGTTCGTAGCGTCATTGCGACCCTTAAAGTAGATTCACTTATTCTGTGCGAGTGGCTATAATGCATCAGCAGTCCGTTAGGGCCTCACAGGGTTTCCGTTGACCCACGACCTGGACCCAACCTACAATGGGACTTCCTTAATTTCCCAGGAGGGATCGATGAATCTACCACTTATTATTCAAGCGACTCGGCCCAGTGCGACTTTCGCCCGCAGGCATCGGGTATCCCCTCTGGTAACTCTTGTTTGGCTAGTGTCTTTGGTTTGCTGCTACGGGACTATGTTGCGAGCCGAATCGGGCCAAGACCCGCTTTTCGGGCAATCCGCTGGCGGCTTTGGCCAGGATTTTTCTTTTGGTGCACTCGACAACCCCTATGAATTTTCGGCCACCTATGAGCTCAACCCCAAGACGCTCAAAGGGCGAGTCTCACTGACGACCAAGCTCTCGGGCAAGTACCACATCTTCTCAACGACCCAGGCTCCGGGAGGCCCGAGCCCCACAGTGATCAAAATCGCTGGGATCAAGATCGCTGGCAAGCTGGCCAAGTTGTCGGGACCCTTTGTGCCCGACCGACCGCCCGAGGTCGATCGCAACTCGGAGTTCTGGCCCGGGCTCGATGTCGAGCAGTTCAGCGACAAGGTCACGTGGACGGCCCCGATCCAGTTGGCACAGGCTCCTGGAGATAAATCCGGGCCAATCGCACCCGGGCCAATCGAACCTGGGCCAATCGAGCTAACGGTCGAAGGCCAAGTCTGTGAAAAGAACTGCATTCCGATCCGCGACGAGAAGGTCCAGGCGACGTTCGCCGGCTGGATCGAAGAGAAAGAGGAATCGCTGGCCCTAGGTTCGTTCCGCGAACCGGACAGCATGTTCGAATGGAAGATTCATCTTTCGAAGTCGTCGGTCAAACCTGGGGAAAAGATGGAGCTGATCCTCGAAGCCAACCCCGACAAAGACTTCCATATCTACAAGCTCGACCTTAAAGATAAAACGACCGAGAATCGAACCCATTTGGTCCTGACCCAAAAAGCGGGCGTGCGTGCTTACGAACCCAAACTCGACAAGCGTTCGATCCGCAAGGACTTGGGGGTCGGTGGTATCGTTGAATACTACGAGGGCAAGGTCACGATCCGCGTTCCAATCGAGATCCCTGAAACGGCGATCGAAGGCGAAACGCCCCTCGAAGGATTGCTCGCCTATCAAGCTTGCACCAAAGGTTCCTGCGATCGGCCTCGCGGTCTGTCGTTCAAGGGTGTTTATCAAGTCTCGAAAACCAATCCGCCTGGAGACAAGCTTCCATTGGGGATCGCTGCTGGCAAATATGACGATGCAGCGAACCATGCACAAAGGCAGAATTGGTTCGAGGGGGACAAGTACTCCCTGACGCTCGAGCCCAAAGAAGTTCTCTTGAAATTCTGCTTTGCGCTAATCGGCGGATTCATCTTGAACTTCATGCCATGCGTCTTACCGGTGATCGGTTTGAAAGTGTTGGGCTTTGTCAATGAAGCCCACGGCGAGCGTCGCACAGCCTCGAGGCTCACGCTGGTCTACTCGCTTGGAATGATCGCTGTTTTGGTCGGATTTGGAATCGCGAGTCTAGGTCTGCGCTGGATGACCGGCCGAGCTTTGGAGTGGGGAGCTCTTTTTACCAACACAGCCACCCAAGTCCTCTTCACCGGGTTTATGTTTACACTTGCACTGAGCTTTCTAGGGGTTTGGGAGTTCCCGATCCCTGGCTTTGCAACCGGATCCAAGAGCACTGAGCTCTCGAACAAGAAAGGCTATCTCGGTGCGTTTTTCAAAGGGGTCATTACCACCCTGCTGGCAACGCCATGCAGCGGACCATTCCTGGGAAGTGCCCTCGCGGTTTCCCTCAGCCAGCCGGCTTGGGTCGTGCTCCTGATCTTTCTGGGTGTCGGGATCGGGATGGCTTTCCCCTATCTGATGGTCGCGATGTTTCCCGGATCGATGAAATGGATTCCCAAACCTGGGCCTTGGATGGAGACATTCAAAGAGTTTTTGGCTTTCCCGTTGCTTCTGAGCGTTGTCGCCTTTGTATCTGGCTTCCCAGAGAAGGAGCGGATCGCAATGCTCTCAGCCCTGATCTTTATTTGGTTTGCTTGTTGGCTCATCGGCCGCGTGCCAGCTTGGGAAAGCGCACCTCGTCGCATGCGGGCTTGGGGACTCGGCTCGATCGCAGCTATCGCCGGAACGCTCGGTTCGTTTTATCTTTTGCAACCATCGAAGTACGAACTCGAGTGGGTCCCTTTCAGCGAACAAGGACTCCAAGCGGCCGTGGCCGAGGGCAAGCCGGTCTTGGTCGACTTTACCGCCGAATGGTGCCAGAACTGCAAACTGAACTTAGCAGCCGCAATCAACACCCGCAAAGTACAAGAAATCGTCAAGAAAAACGACGTCGTGCCGATGATCGCCGATCTGACCAGATACCCACCGGAACTGATGGCCAAACTCCGCGAGCTCAAGAAAGTTGCCATCCCAGTCCTTGCAATCTACAAGCCAGGGGATGGCAAAGCGCCGATCCTGCTGGAGGATATCTTGACGGAGTCGCAAGTCATCAGAGCGCTTGAGCAGGTTGGACCGAGTCAGGCTTCCACCGAAATCCCCTTCTCGGCAGCTTGGACCCAAAAAGATCCTCCGATGCCCTCAGAAGTTCGCTGAAGTTCGCTTATCCCGACGGGCTTGTTTGGCCCGCTGTCGACAGGACTTGCACTTCATATACGCCAGAGATTGGACGACGATCGCAGCGATTACCGAGAACGGCAGCATCAGGCCGCAGGTAAACAGGGACGGGAAGAAGATCGCAACTCCGATCGCCTGGAGTTTTTCTCGGCGTATCTCACACGACTGGCATCGTTCCTGTTTTGGGTCTGCGGTGACTGGATCTGCCATCACCGGATCTGCCATCACCGGGTCATGGACCTTGCTGTCCGCTTCATCGTCATCGTTGGGTTTGATTCTGGTCCTCTTTGCGTACGAATCAACTATACTAGTCGGGGTACCTGTGCTGAGTATATTTGGCTTGCAACAGGTCCGCCAACCGAATTATCTTTTCTTGATCCCGAATTCTCATGCGGCTGATCCGTCAACCAATTCATCATGCAAACTCACCTAGGCGCTGTGCGTCGAATACTCGTCGGTTTGGTTCTCATTGGATCTTGTATCCGTGGGGCATTTGCCGACGGGCCGGCGGACAACCAAATCGAAAACATTCGAGCCGTACCACCGCCGGGGATCGAGGTCCCTGCCGAGGTCCGCGAGTCGCTGAGCAAGGCCCTTGAGCCACTCAAGAAATCGATCGAGGAGCTCTCGGCGTCCAAGGATCCTCGCATCCAGAGCCAACTGCCTGATGCGGAGATCTTTTACAGGGCCGTGTCGCTGGCTCTCAACGAAAACGGATTCTTTGAGCTGGCCGACTTCGATCGAGCCAAAGAGCTCATCGACGAAGGCCTTCGCCGCTGCGAAGCGATCCGCAAAGACCAGCGCTATTGGCACATCGCCCAAGGCTCAAACGAGCCCTACATGACCGTCCGTGGCTTTCGCTCGAAACTCGATGGCACCGTGCAACCGTATGGGGTCGTCCTTCCATCCAACTCGGTACCCGGTGGACGAGCCGATGTGTGGTGCCGGGGCCGAAGCGAGAAAGGGCTCGAACTGCAGTTCCTCTCGACGCGGATGAAAAACCCCGATCCGTTGCCCGATGGCACGGTCATGATGATTCACCCGTTCGGCCGCTACTGCAACGCCAACAAACTCGCAGGCGAGGTCGACACGCTCGAAGCCCTCGAGCACGCAATGAGCCAGTATCCGATCAACCCAAAGCGCGTAGCGATCCGAGGATTTTCAATGGGTGGCGCAGCGGCTTGGCACCTCGCAGTCCACTACCCGGACCGCTGGTTTGCGGCAAACCCCGGAGCAGGCTTCTCGGAAACACCGGACTTCTTGAAAGTCTTCCAATCCGAGACGCTCAAGCCTTATTGGTTCGAAGAGAAACTCTGGACCATGCACGATTGTCCGGTCTGGGTCCGCAATCTGCGCACTGTCCCGACGATCGCTTATAGCGGCCAGATCGATAAACAAAAACAGGCAGCCGACATTATGGCCAAAGCCAGTTGGGAACTCCCCGAGGACGAACGCTTTGAACTCACCCACATCGTGGCTCCCAAGACCGCTCACTCGATCTCCCCGGAAGCAAAAAAAGAAATCGATCGTAGGCTTTACATCTTGGATCCCGTCTCAAATCTTCTACCCAAGAGTAGAGGCAAAAGAGAAGACAATATCTCCTTTACCACAACGACCCTGCGCTACAACCGAGCCTTTGGGGTAACCGTCGATGCGTTAGAAAACCATCATGAGGCCGCCACAATCCATGCTCGCTTTTCCTCGATAGAATCGGATTTTGGTTCCAACGAAATATCGATCACCATCGACGGAGGCATCACTCAATTCACGCTCGATCGCGATGCGAGTCAACTCGAAACCAACCAATTGTATGTCCGCATCGTAGACACCGAAAAGGCCGTTGTGAAAGATGTTTTTCCCATAAAAACCAGATCTGATGGTTCGCTCAGAGCGACCTTTCGTGTGAAAGAAGGTTATTGGGACATTGTCTCGCCCATCGAACCGCCACCTTCAGGGCTACTCAAAAAGCACTTGCTCCAAGGCCCCATCGACGATGCGCTGCTGGCCCCATTTCTCTTTGTGAAACCATCCGCCAAAGGGCTCAACCCCAAGATCGATCAGTGGGTACAAAGTGAATTCGAACGTGCCGTCCGAGAATGGCATCGGCAAATGCGTGGGGATGCTCGGATCAAGTCCTCCGAGGAACTGACCCCGGCAGACTTTGAAAAATACCACTTGATCCTCTGGGGCGATCCCAAGAGCAATCCGACCATCGCTAAGGTGCTGGAGGCAACCGGCATCGCCAAGCTACCGTTGAAATGGGACGAGCAGAGGATCGAACTCGGAGGCCTCAAGCTCGGCTCGGAAACACACGTTCCGCTGATGATTTATCCCAACCCACTTGCGCCGGACAACTATGTCGTCTTCAACAGCAGCTTTACCTACCGCGAGTACGATTATCTCAACAATGCACGCCAAGTCCCCAAGCTTCCCGATTGGGCGATGATCGACATCACGACCCCTCCGAATGGACGTTGGCCAGGCAAGATCGTCCAAGCAGACTTTTTCGATGAGGCTTGGAAGGTCAAACCGATTCGCCCTTGGGCAGACCCAACCAAGCCGTAGGATTGCGGGTTAAGCTACGTCTCTCTAAAGAACCGTAAAAACGCAGGGTCCTTCGTAGCGGTCTTTGCTCGTTGGCCAGATTCGACGGAACCTGGACGCATCGAATCTTTAGGCACTAAAATCCTCCGAAGAAAACTCAAGTCTATGACCTTCCACTCTCGTCGCTCGCCGACGATTTGCTTGTTAACCGCTTTGCTGGGTTGCTGGGCATTGGGAACCGGTATTGCCCAAGCTCAGGACACTGAAGGTTTCCCCAAACCCGACTCGATCAAGGGCCTGCAGGTCCAGATGGTCGACGATGCGATCAAACTGGAGGTTCGCCATGGAGCGATCAACTTTGCCCTTAACGGGATGTTTGCTACACAAGATCAGTCCGATGCAGCGAAATGGGACAGCGACGGTAAAACTTACTATTTCTCGACGAGCTATTTGGCAAACATCGATCGCCAAGTCAAAACGCTCTCGGATGCCGGGCTAGTGGTCTATCTGATCATCCTGGCCATGCCCACAGGCAATCGAGCGATCGATTCGCTGGTGATCCATCCTGAGGCCATCGCGGATCGAGGCTCTGGCGATCGCAGCTACACAGTGGCCGCGAGCAACGTGCAAACCCAGGAGGGTGAAGCGTGGTTGCGGGCCGCAAGCGAGTACCTCGCGGATCGATACTCAGGCAAAGAGGCTCCCCATGGTCGGGTTTGGGGTTGGATCATCGGCAACGAGGTCAACTCGCACCATATGTGGCACTACCGTGGACCCAGCACGTTAGAGGCCCTCGTCGACGACTACGAAAAGATCGTTCGCATCTCGCACGAATCGCTTCGCAAGTCATCACCAAACGCCCGCGTTTATCTGTCGCTCGACCATCACTGGACGCAAGCCCACACGCCCGATCAGCCGACCAAGTCGGTCCCTGGCAAAGACCTCATTGATGCCTTTGCCAAACTCGCCAAAGAGCGAGGAGACTTTCCATGGCATCTGGCTTATCACCCCTACCATTCGAACCTATTTCGAGTGGACCTGTGGAACGACCCCCAAGCTCCCGTGCGAGCCGACACCCCCAAGATCACATTTCGCAACCTCGAGATTCTCTGCGAACATATGAAACGCCCGGAGCTTTTATGGAAGGACAATCCTCGAAGCATCATCTTGAGCGAACAAGGCTTTCACAGCCAGCAGACTCCGCAGAGCGAGCAGCAGCAAGCCGCCGCGTATGCTTATGCCTGGGAAAAATGCCAGCGACTGCCGATGATCGATGCGTTTATCTATCATCGACACGTCGATCACTCCCAGGAGGGTGGACTTAGGCTCGGACTGTGGCGCAACGTCCAGGGAAGCATCGCCGACCCGGATAGCCCCAAGCCGATCTACGAACTTTTTCTCAGGGCGGGAACCCCACAGTGGCGTCAAGTCGCCGAGCCACTACTGCCTATCACCGGCTTGAGCTCATGGGATCAGGTCATCAGCAAGTGAGCTTGTACCAACGGTGCTTTGGAATTATTCGCCGATGGGCTTGGACGCCTAGCGGAGTTGTCGGATCGCAAGCTCGATCGGACAATCGCGGGAGCCAAAACATCCGGCCGCCTGCGGCGGGAGCGTGGGGTTTTGGACTGTGTTGACTGGATTGACAGTGTTGACTGGATTGACGGCGGACGTTGTTGACGAAGTTGACAGGTCGGGCGGGTCGTCCCTCCCCTTCAATGACGTCAACCGTGTCCATTCTGTCCGCGGTCAACACAGTCAATCCAGTCAACGCCGTCAATCCAGTCAGAAAAACCACCGCCGCTAGGCGGCGTTGAAGTTCGCTTTCGGCGAATATTCTCCATACGTCTGAAAGTCTCACCTTTGCACGCTTTTCCCGAGAGACTCTTTGGGTAACAAGCCTCCTGTGATAACCCGGAAATTCCCGATGTGCTATAGCAGAGTTTGTATGTGGCAACTGCCTCTGAAGACGTACGAAATCGGGTAAGGATACCCGTTTCCGGGCAACCTCCCCACACGATCACGGCATGCGGGTCCACACTCATCTCGGTCGTTTCCCCATTCGAGCCTCCGCGCCCATTTTCTCCGCAACGGCAACCATAACCCGGGTGAGCTGAGAGAGTCCCAGCTCGCGTTTTCTCCATCCGGTAAGATATGACATGTCGAATCGATCTTTCTCGTATCTTCCGAGCCAAGTCCCGAGCAGCCGAGTTGGCGCCCGAGCGAATGGCTCCGGGATCGAATCCAAAAATTCTGCTGACGAGTGTTTCCACCCAGGAATGCCAGCTCTTGGAATGGTAGTAAATTCAGTCTTTCTTGGCGAAATCCATAGTTGACTGCGCGTTTTGCCCATGCCATCATAAATTTGATGAATTGTTCCTTCTCGCACATTCTTATTTTTATCTTATCCACGCTTATGAACGCTCTAATTCGTTTCATTCAACCGTTGTCACTGAGTCTCCTGGCAACTGGCTGTTTTTTTGTCCCGACGGCTTCTGGGCAATTGGGATCAACGGTCACTAAACCGACCCCAATTGCATCCACGAAAATCGGAGACCAGATCCTGGAGTTGCACCTTGTCGAACGCGGGAACCGTATCCAGCAAACAGGAGCCGGGGATTTCAACTTCCTCCGGCCCAATGAATCCGAAAGCAAGTCGATCAACGAAGAATTGGGGATCACTCCTTGGACTACAACCAGGGGCCAGATAGGTTCAAAAGAGCTGCTACTGAGCTTCTTGTTGATGAATCAAGATGGAACCCTAGCAGACGCGATGCTCAAAACCTCCACCTCCCATCGAGCGGTCAACACCGAGGGTGTGGAATCGCAGTACTGGCCAGCTCTTGAAGAGAATCCTCTCGAGGAAATGACCGGCAAAGTTCGAATGCTTGATTTTCCTGGCTCCCCGATGTTCGTTACCGTTCCGCCCCAAACCACAACCTTGAAAACACTGGAAGGTTTTGTTCTGATCGCCGAAAGCGTCTCGGGTAAATTCGAGTTCCAAAAAGAGGATTTCAAAAAGAAGTTTGAATGGGACAAGGGGATTGCCATGATGCCCTTGGTTTACGAAGTCGTTCCTCAAGGGTTAGGTTTCCGATTAGGGACGCTCATCGATCTGCAATACCTTAGTCGTCAAAATTCTCAATCGCGGATGACTCCGCTGGCACAAGCTGCAAGTATTTTATCGAAGTCGGATCCTGAGTACACGCTGGTCTTACCCGATAATTCGACAAAGCCCTCGAATGCAAGAGGGATGTTAAGTATCACATCGAAAGCCCAATCGGATTTTATGGCTGATATCAAGAAAAAGATCAAAACGCTCCGAGAGTCCGGCATCAATCGAGCCGATGACCTAAAATTCATTACCGACGGCAAGAATGTTTCCTTTGAATTGGTAAGCGTTGGATTCAACGATCAAAAAGACTTTAAAGCCTTGGTCGTCGAATACGTCATTCCCACTGCACCGGCGAAAATCACCCGGTTCGTCATGGAAGACATTCCTCTTGAACCCGCTGGCGACCGCGAAGCTTTATTAGCCTACGTCAATCAGGCCAAAATCGAGGCTCGTAATCGACGCGAAGCCGAAGTTCAAGCCCGTCCTGAGATGCCGTCGCCGGATTTCAGGACGTGGAAGGATAAAACCGGTAACTTCAGCATCGATGCGAAACTCATCGAAGTGAAAACCGATGCGGTGGTGCTCGAGAAGACGGATGGCAAGCAGATCACCGTTCCTAAATCAAAACTGAGCGATAAAGACCTTGAGTTTCTCCGTAGTCGATAGCGCAACAGAAGATTGCAGCAGCAGATCGGGAGCTAGAAGCAGCAGAGCAACGGCACGAGGACACAAAGACGCTAGAGGGCCCATCCACCATAGTATGGGGCTCCGACCCGTGCGTCATTGACTCAGTCAGCCTTGCACGGGCTCAGAGGCCCATGTCATCCAATGCCGCTGCAGCGCGTTCAGCAAAACACCAAGCGATCGACGCGATAAAGACGCGATAAAAAATAGTGAACTCGGTCGGATTCTCCCGCCCGGCAAGTGCCACTTGCCTTTGGCCACCATGCGATAAATCCCGGAGGTTCGGGGGGCAGAGCCCCCAAAGACGCACAGCAATCGTTTTTTTATTCATTTACTAGGCTAAACCTAACCAACGTTTAGGCTACTTACGCTTTGCCAAAACAGCAACTCACGCATCGCCGATTTGCAAACCCGTATCTGTGCTAGATATTTCTTAGGTCACGACTTCCGTGGATGACTCGTGCGATTTCAATGTCATCATTCAGCCGACGGAAGAAAATGACGTATCGGTCGAATGTGAAAGATCGACAGTCTTGAATGCTAAACTCTGCTCGTACTTCTCCTACATCCGGATGCCGCTCTAGCAAGATGAAGACCTCGCGGATTCCGGCGAGCCACTTTGATCCAGCATTCTCACTGAATTGCGATAGTCCGAATGAAATACCTTTCATGTCCGCTTCAGCGGAGGGCGAGACTCGAATCATGATGGTCGATTCAAGTCTGCATGGAGACGCTCGAATACGCCGTCCGCATCAGCGCCCAGCCCCCGGTCAAGCTCATCGAAGCCTTTTTCGACTTCATATTTGAGGGTTTCGCTCGCCCTAAGCAATCTGAGGCCTTCAGCTATGACATCCTCTTCGGATAGAAACCGACGAGAGTCAACAAGACGTTTCACGAACGGTGCAAAATCACTTGGTATTTGGACTGACATTTTGTGCATTCTCCGATTTAGGGACAGTTAAATTGTACACGTATCCGGTATTATTTGCTACGTAAAGGTATTTCTTGCCATTCAAGGCTACTTCCTTGCAACCCGTTCGCAGACGATCGGCAAGATGGCGATGAATACGAAAATCGTATCCGATAACGGTGAGACTCTGCCCTTTGGAGAACTCTACGTTAAGCGATATCTGATACTCCAAATCGTCTCGATCGTGCCGTTCATAGGAGGATACCTAGCGTTGATCGACATCTTGTTCATCTTCCGTGCCAATCGAAAATGCTTGCATGATGACGTCGCGGGTACCAAGGTGATCAAACTACGCGGATAAGCCACCGGCTTATTACATTCTCTCGACGACACCTATGCCCAGTAGTTCCAGACCTATCTTGAGGTTCTGGGCAACGATCGACGAGAGCTTCAACCGCGAAAACGCCTCGTCCTGCGACGGGGCGTTGAGGACCGAGCACTGATCGTAAAAACTGCTGAAGAGCTTGGCCAACTCATACAAATACTCGGTGATCAAATTCGGCGTATAGTCCTGCATCGATTGATGGAGCATCTCCTCGAACCGGACTAGATGCAGTGCCAGCGCCAGCTCCGAGGCTTCGCTAAGCCGTAGCTCTGCGGCTTGCCACTTGGATTGCTCCATGCCTTTGTCCTCGGCTTTGCGCAATATGCTGCGGATTCGAGCAAATGAGTACTGAATGTAAGCCGATGTATTGCCCTCGAGCCGGACCATCTTGTCCATGTCAAACACATAATCGCTGGTCCGATTGTGCGCAAGGTCTGCATATTTGATCGCACCCAAGCCCACGGTCTCGGCAATATGGAGTTTCTCCTGATCCTCCATCTGGATTCCGACGCCGGTGAGCCGGTCGGGATTGCAGACGACCTCCATCGCCCTCGCAACCGCTTCGTCGAGCATCGATTCGAGCCCCACGGTGCTTCCCGAACGTGTCTTGAACGGCTTGCCATCGGTCCCCATGACCGTCCCGAAACTGATGTGGCGGAAATCGGTATGACCAAGCCCGATTTTATTCAAAACAGCGAAGAGCTTTTTGAAATGCTCGCCTTGGCGATGGTCCACCACGTACAAGGACACGTCTGGCGAAAATTCGCGCTCTCGGAACATGGCGGTCGCAACATCGGTCGTCGCGTACAAATAAGCTCCGTCTTGTTTCTGGACGATCATCGGTGCATCGAAACCGTCGAGAAACACGCACACGGCACCATCGCTCTGGACCGCAAGATCCTTGGCAAAGAGGTTCTCGACAACGGCCTCTAGCATATCATGGTAAAAACTCTCGCCGTACCAATGATCAAACTCGACGTTCAATCGATGGTAGATGATGTCGATCTCTTCGCGGCAATTGGGTAGAAACTCGTTCCAAAGCTTGAGGTTCTCGATATCCCCTCGATGCAACGCAGCCGTCTGAGCCAAAACCTTCTCGTAAATCGCCGGATGCGCAGTGGACTCGGCCACGAGCAATGCATCTTTTTGCGACTGGGTAATCTTTTCATGATTGCTCTGCAACTCTTCCTCAGAGGAGACCACACCGCGCTCGGCGGCCGCTAACTCCTTGGCAATCTTCTTATCGGCTGGTGCGGCCGCAAGCTTGGCCTGTACCTGCTCGACACGGCGTTTGGCAAACTCGATGGCTTGCTCAAGCTTAGGGGTTTGGGCCACGGCCTCTTGGTATCCGCTGATGCTCTGGACCTTGCGATAGAGCCGGCTGAGCTCGGCCACTGGATGCGTCTTGTAAGCCTCCTTGTCGCAGAAGTGTTTATAACCGTAGATGATCATTCCGAATTGGGTGCCCCAGTCCCCGAGATGATTATCCGTGATGACCTTGTGCCCTAAGAAACGCAAGACCTTGGCGATCGCATCGCCGATGACCGTCGAGCGGATGTGGCCGACGTGCATGGGCTTGGCCACGTTCGGGGACGAGTAATCGATGATGAAGGTTTTGGGTGCATCGACAAGAGTGACCGCGAGTCGTCCGTCGCGATAAGCTTGCTCGAGCCGCTCAGAGAGCCATTTGGGCGAGAGTCTCAGATTGATGTACCCGGCACCGGCAACGCTTACCGATTCGCAGATATCCGATAGATCTAGATTGTCGACCACACCCTGCGCGATCTGCAACGGGGGCTTGCCCAAGACCTTTTGCAGGGGCATGGCGATGTTGGCTTGGTAGTCGGCAAGCGACGCGTCGCGCGACGCGACGATGCGTTCCAGAGAGGATTCGACCATCGCAGGATCATCCAGGAGCTTTTGCAATACATCGCGGAAACGTTCTCGGATGGCCTTGAGTATCTGCATCGCTGGGGTTGGTCTTCTAAGCGAGTGATGGCGAAATTAGGACGGCGAGCTGTAACAGAGAATTGAATTTAGGTCGATTTCTTTTTCGATTGTCCGATCGGGATCGGCATTGGGCCGGCGAAAGCGTCAAATATCACGAGGAGATTTAACAGGCCAGCCACGGCCGTATAGAGTGAGCCGAGATCAAACCCTGCGGAGTCCTCGTTGTTCCACTTGGAGAGCCAATCGGGATTGCCGTCTCCTGGGATCCCCTTCGGCGGAGGTGCCATGAAGCCCCCGAGGAGTTGCTCATCGATTGGTTTGGGACCGATCCGGGACTGAAGGATCATCGGAAACGCCGGGATACCGACCAAGGCTTGGGCATAGGAATGGATACGGAAATCCTGAGAGCTTTCCTGTGCGATTTGAGCGCGGCCTTGTTTGGACAACATTCGGATCAGGTTGGTTACCTTGAATGTGTTTGGATAAGCGTACACGACCCTACCTCGTCCGATGATGAACCCGGCGATAAACAACCCCAGGATGCAAGTTGCAAACAGGATCGCTTTCTGTTTTCGGCCTTGGTAGTAGTGGCCGGCCCCTGGTAGGAGCAGCGCCAAAAAGGCGGCCATCATGGGGCTCTTCAGATCGACTTCGACACCGTCGAAGACTTGTTTGGTCGAATTCTCTTTGGTGTTCATCCTCTATAATGCCTTTTGGGGGGATGCCTTTTTTAGGATGCGTTGAGCAGGTTTAGAGCGATTGCAGGGCTTGCTCAATGATCTGGCAAGCCATATCGATATGTGCGTTGGTGGTTACACCCGGCGGGGGCAGGAAACGCAATCGCGTTGGATTGCTGCCGGCAACAAATCCCATCAGCCCTAGTTCATAGAGTTTGCCTAGCATTGCCGTGGCGGTTGCCGAGCTGCCATCTCCTGGAGTGAAGGCGATCATCATCCCTTCGCCATAGGGCCCGCTGAGTTTGTCCGGATACTTCGTCGCGAGCCCCTCGAGCTTGGCTCGGAAGTACCTGTGGCGTTGCATGTTCCAGCCGTCGTCTCCGAAACAATTGGATTGATCGAGGTGGTCCAAGACCGACAGTCCGGCGCGAATCGCAGCCGTCGCTGCCGTAAAGGTCTGCGACAATAGCGGCCCCTTGGGCTTGAGCACCTGGCCATAGAGGGTCGCGCAGACTTGGGTGATTTTCCCAAGCGTTACGATATCGGCAAAGCGATCGAGCCCAAAGTGTTGGAAGGCAAACGGACGGCTCAGTCGCGAAAACGTTTGGACTTCGTCGAAGATCACCAAGACATTGTGATCGTGGCACATTTGGCACAAGGTCTCGAAGTACTCTTTGGTCCCTGGGTAATAGCCACCTTCGCCAGCCACCAGTTCGAGCCACAAGCATGCGTGTTGGCCAGGATAGCGTTCCAGCAAGTGCTTGAGAGTACGGATCGCACCTTGGGTGGTCCCCTGCGGGTCCGACGGATGGTACATCGGCAAGTAATCGACATCGAGAGCTTTGGGGACTCCGGTGCGATAAGCAGGCCGGTCGGTCAGTGAGGCCAGAGCGATCGAACGACCGGCAAAGCAGTTGTCGATGCAGATCACGCGCTGTGCGGGGGCGCGGTTGTGAAAAGCGATCTTCAGCGAGTTCTCGTTGGCCATCGCACCGCTGGTGCTCAGCAAGCAGTGATCGAGCTGGGCACCTTGCAGACCAGCCAAGCCGATGAGCTTTTCGCACATCCAAAGCGAGGCCGAATCGTGCTGAAGATTCCCCTGCATGACGGTGTCTTCCAAGGCGGCGTCGATCGTGGCGCTTAGCATCTTCGGATTGGAATGGCCCATCCCATGAACCCCAATCCCGACGATGAAGTCGAGCTTAACACTCCCGTCCCCTAGCTCGATCAGAGGACCATTCCCAAGTCCGCTCGAGATGTATGGGAAGTAAGTCGCCCCGCCTCGGGCCTTGGCCAGCCGATCAAGCTCCGCCTGGTAAACGGCGACCAAGTCTGGGTTTGGCGGACGGACACAAGTGATCTTGCAACGGTGGGATTCGAGGGCTTCGAGCAGCAGCGCTCGGGCTTTTTCCACCCGTGGATCATTGACCAACTCGGCGTAATGAAGGGCTTTATCGCAAGGGGCTGTATCGCAGGGGGCTTTCGGATCGTGGCTCAACAAGGCACCTATTGTCGGGGGGTTACAGAAGGAAGAGTTGCAGAGGAAAATCCGGAAAAGCTCGGATTCTAACACCAAACAAGAAATGGAACCATCGCGAATGGTTCGCACGAAAGCCAGGAAACCTACCATCCGGCGGGCTGGAATCACGCGCCTAGCGGACTACACTCAACAAGGTGTCATCAACTCTTAAATCCTTGAATTAGCCTCTGTGGGATTTGCATCATGCCCAACGATTCGGTTCAGATCTGCACATTGAGTGAGGTTTTTTTGTCGTTGAAAGCCACGGTAGCCCCACTCGCGGTAGCCCCACTTGTGCTGGCAACTGCCATCTGGACACCCACGATGGGACGGGCTCAGGAGACTACGGTACAAAAACGATCGGTGGAGACAACAAGTCAGGTGACCTGGATCCGAATCCCTGCAGGCCGATTCATGATGGGCTCGGGGGTATCGGCCAAGCAGGTGGCCAAGGATTTTGCGGAATACGGTCGCAACGTATCCGAGTTCGAGGACGAGCAACCCCGGCACTTGGTCGAAATCACCAAGCCCTTTTTCATGAGCAGCACCGAGGTGACCGTCGGCCAATTTCGCGCTTTTATCGAAGACAGCGGGTACAAGACACGTGCAGAGGTCGACACGACCGGTGGATGGGGTTTCGATCCGGTGAGCAGAAAATGCATCGGCAGAGACCCGAGATTCTCATGGAAAGACCCCGGATATGCTCAAACAGACAATCACCCTGTGGTCAATGTGACCTGGGAGGATTGCCAAGCCTATTGCCGGTGGTTGTCGGACAAAGAGAAACGGATGGTCCGATTGCCGACCGAGGCCCAATGGGAATATTCCAATCGAGCGAACTCGACGGATTATTATTCCTTTGGCAATACACCCATGAGTGTTCTCTCCCAAGCACGCACGCTGGTGCCCAAGCCCGAGACGATCCGCCAAGCGATCCAAAACGTGGACATCGACCCCCAGGACCCGCCGTTTCCAGTCCCCGTTGCCTCCTACCCGCCGAATGCGTTTGGGCTCTATGACATGCATGGAAACGTTTGGGAATGGACGGCCGACTGGTTCGACGAGAATTACTACAGTTATTCACCGATCATAGATCCGACGGGGCCTAGTCAAGGCGCAGTGAAGGTTCGCCGCGGGGGAGCCTGGAACTCCTTCCCACTATGGGCCAGATCGAGTTTTCGAAATTGGAACGATATCGACACTCGCTGCATGAATTTGGGCTTCCGAGTCGTCGCGGAATTAACCCCGTGGGAGATTCGAGAGTTTGAAAAAAGCCAACCGATCCGGTTGCTCTTTGTCGGCGATATCATGCTCGATAATGGACCTGGAAATGCGATAGCAAACGGCGTAGATCCTTTTGAGCATTGCGCCAAAATCCTTCTCGATGCCGATGCGACCATAGGCAATCTTGAATGCGTCTTGGGGCACGGCGGCCAGCAGGTCAACAAGCCGTATGTGTTTCGCGGTGCCAGCGATTCTCCTCGCTACTTGAAAAAGTACTTCCACGCATTGAGCGTCGCGAACAACCACACCTTGGACTTTGGACCCGATGGATTGCTCGATTGCTTGGACGTCCTGAAGAAAGCCGACATAGCGTATTTCGGCGGTGGAGCGAATCTGGAAGCATCCCGGGCAGGATGGATGCTTGAGGTCAAGGGACGGCGGATCGTCCTGTTGGGCTACAACGATTTTCGAAAAGAGGATTACCAAGCCACAGAGACTCGCGCAGGCAATACACCTCTGCATACCGAGTGGGTGATCGAGGATATCCACTATGCCAAGAAGGCATGCAACGCGGACATCGTCATCCCGTTTATCCACTGGGGCAACGAGATGAACCCCGCGCCCCAAGAGCAGCAACGACTGCAAGCCAAGCAATGGATCGATGCTGGAGCCAGCGCAGTCATCGGGGGGCATCCGCACGTAACCCAAACGATCGATAGCCATCGCGGCAGACCGATCGTCTATAGCCTCGGGAACTTCGTCTTCGATTACTACCCAGTGGACCCTGCGATTTGGTACGGGTGGGCAATCCGACTGACGATCCCACCCGATGGCCCCATTGACTGGGAAACCATCAGCGTCGAAATCGACGCTCGCGGCTTACCCCATCCGGTCGACACCCAGCAGTAGTCGACCCCCAGCAGTAGTCGGCCCCCAGCGATGGAGTTAAACCAAAGCGACAGGTCGTTCGATGTCGAGTTGGTCGCACACACGTTCGATGAGTTGATCGATCGTGAAGGGCTTTTGCATAAAGTCGTTTGCACCTGCACTTCGCAGATCAGCGATCTTTTCGGACTCGACCATCCCCGAGATGCATAAGATCTTGACGGTATCCATGGTGCGATCCGAGCGGACGCGTTGGCAGACTTCGCGACCATTGATATCCGGTAGCATCACATCGAGGACGACCAAGTCGGGTCGGAACTCCTTGACCTGCATCCCTGAGTCAAAGCCGTTGTTAGCGGTACGGATTTCAAAGCGTCCATCGCGCTCGAAACCGTCTCGCATCAGGTCTACCAAATCCTGATCGTCATCGACGATCAGCAACTTCTTTCTGCCGCTTTCCAATGCGTCAGTAGGAATACCGTTGTCCTTCATGAAGACAAACAGATGGTCCCTGGGGATCCGTCGGAAACGGCTCCCTGGAACTCGAAAGCCTTTCAAGGTTCCGTTGTCGAAACAACGGATGATCGTTTGTTGGCTGACCTTGCAAATCTTGGCAGCCTCGCCTGTCGTAAAGACTGTTTTTGTATTGGACATGGAACTCAACTATCCTTGTTGAACACTCACCCTAAATCCGCTTGGCAGGTCCATCCTGTAATGCCGACCAGGTTCGCCGGTTTTACCAAACTTGCCTTGGCCTCGGCGGAGAATAGCGAACCTTAGGAAGACAGGTCAAGATGGATTCAAGACAAGCAGATAAAACAGTTTCCGAAGGATAGGCGGTTCCAAAAGATGGGAACCGTGGGCGGGCTAGACCCTACTGCACGACCTGGACTGTTCCATGGTTGTCGCAGTGTCCGTCGTGCTGGTGGTGCAAATGCCCATCGACCAGATAGTCGATATGGTCGCCATGCGGCACGGCAGGGTGACCACAACCAGGACCATGAACATGCTCAGGGCTGTGGCCCGAGCATTCATGGCCAGCCGTGCAAGAAGCAGGGTTCTGTGCCGAAACCTCCAAAACATGCTCCTCGACTCGGCCACCCGTGGTCGGATGGTGCAAGTGTCCATCGTGCAGGTAGTCGACGTGTCCATTGTGCTCAAGGGCCGTGTGTCCGCAGTTTTCGCCGTGGACATGATCATGATTTTCGTGTTCGTGAGACATTTTCAAGCTTCTCCAGGTTCTTCCAAAGGTGGACAAAAGTTGCATTCGGCCTGGCTCCCATGAGCCAGCCCATTCTCGATCAACAAAGCAATGTGATTGTCAGCAAGCGAGTAATAGATGTGCTTGCCCTGCCGCCGGGTTCGAACCAATCGCTCGGCCCGCAAGAGCTTGAGCCGCTGGGAAATCGCCGGAAGGTTATCCGACAACTGCTCGGTCAGCTCCGTGACGCACATTTCGCGTTTGGCAAGCAAAGCCAACAGTTGCAAGCGGCTAACATCCCCCAACGCGCGAAAGATCGCTGCGGATCTTTTACAAGTCTCCTGGTCGAGCAGCGGCAAGGCCCCCAACGCATGAGAATGCGGCTCTGCCCAGCAGCCACGCTCCTCCTGCTCATCGACCCCTGGCTTTTCATCCATCGGACACCTGCCCCCAAAAAACCAAACCCAAACCGACAACAATCAATCACTTAACCGACTGATCAAATAATAGGACAGTTGATGGAACCGTCAAGTGTAAAGTTTGCGAAAGTCAAAGTGTCGGTCAGGAATTGCCGTGGCAATCCAAACTGTCCAATGGAGGGAAATGCAAGGTTTTCCTTGACATCTCCACTGCGATCCGTACCATTACCAAGGTTGGTCGACTTTTTTGGCATCCAAGCTTTTCTAGCCACTCTTGCACTCAAGCCATTTCTGACCCGAGAATCTTCGCGGTTGAACGTTTTGCGTCCTTGTGTACCTGAGCTTGACAAACCTGCCAACCCACTATCTTCATTCCGGGAAAGACGCACATGAACAAAAAAATGATGAAGCAACACGGGGGCTTTACGCTCGTGGAGTTACTGGTGGTTATCGCCATTATCGGTGTACTCGTGGGGCTTTTGCTGCCTGCGGTCCAGGCTGCCCGAGAGGCGGCTCGCCGGATGTCTTGCGGAAACAACATTCGCCAAATCGCCATGGGTTGCATCAACCACGAATCGGCTCGCAAGCAGTTCCCTGGAAGTGTCGGTCAAGCAACACCCGTTGGAGATATCGTCACAGATCCTCAACCCTCCCTGGTTGCCAACTCACCGGTTCAGGTGTCTTGGATGACCAACCTTCTACCCTACATCGAACAAGAAACCCTATTCCGAGCCATCAATCCTCTGGCCGATGTAACCAACGATCCAGAAAATACTGGAGGAGCTACATCCCCTACGCAGGGCTCGAACACTTGGGTTGCCCAGCAGCGCATCAACCTGTACCGATGCCCTAGCGACACGACTCCAACGGTTCTGCCGATGCGAGGCCAGCGGACTTCGAGCGGCCAGCAATATGGAGTGACAAGCTACAAAGGTGTAGCGGGTTCAAACTGGGCATGGGGAAACTTTAGAACTGTCGGTGACACCTATTTTGGCTCGGACCCGTACTTCAAGAACAACGGCAATGGAATCGGCAACGGCAATGGAATTTTATTTGCTGGTTATTTGGGAAAAGCCCCGGCACCTTTGACCAATCAATACGGTGTGGCTTGCAACACCCAGGTCGCAGCGATCAAAGATGGTCTGAGCAATACCTTTATGATCGGCGAGTCGGTAGGTTCTTTCACGGATCACAATTGGTGGTTCTGGTTCAATGGCAGCGTCGCGACGGTTGCGATCCCCCTGAACAACCCACCGGTCTGCTCAGCAGCCGCTGGCGTAACGCTCCGCAAGGGACTTGAAAACTGCTACCAAGACTGGTCAAACAACTATGGTTTCATGAGCGATCACGCCGTGGGCGCAAACTTTGCCGCAGCCGATGGTAGCGTCCGCTTCATCTCCAACACGATTGACCTTGCCGTCTACCGAGCCCTTGGCGGGATGGCAGAAGGCTATGTCGCTGGAATGCCAGAGTAATCTCGAACTCTCTGATATTAGACAACTCCTTTGAAACTACGAAGCACTGCTTGAAAATCCAAGCAGTGCTTTTTTGTTTTGTAGTTCCATCTTAGCTATCCGTCTTGGCTATCCGTCTTGGCTATACATATTGGCTATACATATTGGCTATACATATTGGCTATACATATTGGCTATACATATTGGTTATAATGGCGGGTTCGTCGTTGAACAATCCGCTCGGTCGTCCCTGTCCTAATCCATCGTTGACTATGAATCCTATGTTGCATCGGATCGCCTGTTTGGCAATCCTTTTTTGCGTCCTGAAACTTGCTACGGCAAATGCTCAAGACACCGACAAAACCGCACCGAATGTCAAAACCCTTCAACCCGGAGTGCAAGTAACCCTTTTGGCACAGCACCCGGACTTAGTCACCCCCACGGGGATCGATCTAGATCCGCAGGGCAACCTATGGGTGGTCGCTTGCCACACGCACTTCAGGCCCGCCAGCTACCAAGGCCCTCAGAGCGACGAGATCTTGGTCTTTGATCCACAGGGCAAGAATCGAAAGGTCTTTTACAACAAGACCAAGACCACCATGCAATTATTGTCCGGCCCTGATGGATGGCTCTACGTCGCCCAGCGAGATCGGATCCTGCGCATCAAGGATTCCGACAACGATGGGACCGGGGATACCGAGGAGCTCATCGCAAATCTAGATACCTTGGCCGACTATCCGCACAACGGGCTCAGCGGGATGACTTGGCATACCGATGGCGGGCTGATCTTTTCGCTTGGGGAGAATTTCGGCAAAGACTGGACGCTGCGGGGAACCGACGGAAAGACACTGGGCGGTCGAGGCGAGGGAGGCGTGTTCCACTGCACCAAGGAAGGCAAAAACCTTCGTCGCATCGCCAAAGGTTTTTGGAATCCTTTTGGACTATGGATGCGCGGCGACGGAGTCTTGTTCGCTGCGGAAAACGATCCTGGTAGCAGACCCCCCTGCAGGTTATTGCATGTGGTCGAGGGTGGCGATTATGGCTTTCAGTATGTCTATGGAAGTGCTCCGGTGCACCCTTTTGTTTGTTGGAACGGAGAGCTTCGAGGCACACTGGGTATGATCCATTCTAGCGGCGAGGGCCCCTGCGCCGTGGTCGGCTTAGGTTCCGGCGTCATGGTCCCATCCTGGAGCAACCACTGCATCGACTACTATCCGCTGCACTGGCAAGGAGCCACGTTGCAGGCCCAACGCATCGAACTGCTTCGGGGCAGCGACATGTTTAGACCTACAGGAATGGTGCGTAAGAACGATCGCGAATACTACTTTGTCGATTGGGTCTCTCCCTCCTACGAACTCCACGGTATGGGTAGACTCTGGAAACTGCAGATCGATCCCGACCAAGCCTCTTGGCTCGACCGAGAAGTCCAGAGCACCACGCCCGAGGCCAAGCTTGCCGAACGATTGCGATCGGGCAATGGACTCGGCGACTCGGAGATTTCCCAGGAGGCTCTGTTCGGATGGATGGAGGGCGCCGACAAGTATCTTGCGGATGCCGCTCAGAGAGCGCTCAGCAGGCTCGCCAAGGGATGGACCCGTGCCGATTGGCAATCGCTCTCGCCGAGTCGTCGAGCAGCTGCTTTTGCGGCCATGCGCAAGGAAAATTTAGACGACCCACGCTGGGTGCAAATGATGTGGCCTGATACGGATCCCGAAATCCGCTTTGAAGCCTTGCGATGGATCGCCGACGCGCTATGGAAGGATTACCTGCCAGAGGTCCAGTCGATGCTTGAAGATCCCAAACTCGAGTACCGATTGTTCGAAGCGGTCTTGGCGACAATCAATACGCTCAACGGCAAGCCAGCCGAAGGAGTCACCGATGCGAAAATGCTCATCGATCGAATCACCAATCCCAAGACTCCAGCCCATATCGCCGCTTATGCACTGCGACTGGCACCTATCCTTCACGAAGGGCTAGGTATCGATACACTCAAAAGTTTGCTAGATCGAAAGGATCCGGATTTGACTCGCGAAGTGGTCAGAACCCTTGCGATGCGCAAGGACGATGGATCACAAAACGTTTTAGTTCGCATCGCACAGGACGATACATTGGTCGAATCCCTCCGACTCGATGCTCTAGCAGGACTTATCGGTGCAAACGACCCGGACACCAAAAGCTTCGTCGTACGTCTCTCAGAGAGCCAAAACGGATCGATTGCCAAAGAGGCGCAAAGAGTATCACGCCAAAGCGGCTGGGTTGAAAACCCAATCGCCAACCCAGCGACCCAGGAAAAAAGAAGTCTGCTCGAGTGGCTCAGTCGACTCGATGCGCTCGATGGCAAAGCCGATGCTCAGGCTGGACGACGGATCTTTTTCCACGTCGCCGGGGCCGCTTGCTCTCAGTGCCATCGCTATGAGGGTCGGGGCAATGTTGTCGGGCCGGATCTGAGTTTGATTTCCAAGCAGGGGAGTCGCAAGGAGATTCTCGCATCGATCCTCGAGCCCAATCGAGATGTCGCACCGCAGTTCTACACAACCCTCTTGCAGTTGGCCGACGGCTCTGAATTTACAGGGATCTTGCTAAGATCTTCGAGCAACGAGGTTTATCGCAATAACTTCGGCCAAGAGGTTACCTTCCAAAAACCAGACATCGAGAACCGCAAAGAACTTCGCTCCTCGCTGATGCCGGCGGGATTGCTCGATTCGATGAGCGATACTGAGGTTCGCGATCTGCTAGAGTTTCTCATGCGAGGGTCCTAAGAGCGGGTTGGCATCAAGCCATCGCTGAACGTCCGACCACTCGGGAATGCCCTCGATCTGAGCACTCCTGCCCGTGGGCCTACCGCTTGAAGACTCATAGAGTGCCTTGCGCTGTTGCATGAGCCTGTGGATCTCGGCGAGCAGAGCCGATTGAAACTCTCCTTCAGCCCCTTGGAAACCTTCGGCAAATCGAAGCGTCTCTGGGATATCGTGGTACAGGTCAGCCATAGCCATCGACTGGATCACAGGCCATAGGATGGCAGCCCGAGCCGCATGCTTCTGTGACCAAATCCCCCAATAGAAATCCCATTCTGAGTCCCGGCGAGTGATGGCCGAGATGAGCAGACTCGCCGGGAACGAATCGCCTCCTAAGGCATTGGACTCAAGAGGGTGCCAGGGGGTAGATCCCGAAAGCGTCTTCAGGTTTCCTAGGATTTCCGGCGCAAGATCGATGCTTTTGGCGTTACCCACGAAATTGGGGAGCAACTGGACGTTGGTACCCGGGATCCGGTAGAGATAAAAATCTCGCGTTTGGAAAGTCGCCGGCGAAAATTCTTTCCCTGTTGTCCTACAGAACAGCGAGAGATACAGCAGTAAACCTAAGAGTCCTAGGGTAATCCAAAAAAAGCTGGCTCGGAGGGACTTGTTTTTTCGCGTCTTGCCTGGACGCGTCGATAGGCCGGCCGAGCCATTGCTGGCCGACGGGCTGGACGTTGAAGGGCTAGCTATGCTCATAACAATGGTGGGGTAGATCGAAGATCGCGGGCGAAGATCGACGGGCCAAAAGCCAATCCTGGCTTGGTTCAAGCCCTTTCGATGCGTTATTGTAGGACAGATCCGAGAGGATTGGGGATAACAAAGGGCATTTCTAGGGGTACTCAAGGTGGCTTGGTGGAAGCGGCGTAAAGAGGTTCGCAGGGAGGATGGCTCGCAGGCCAATCCGCAGAGTCTACGTCTGCTTGAAGCCCTATTGATGGTAGTTAACGAGCCGATTTCTGCGCGTCAGATGGCCACTTTGGTGGGTTTTCCTGATCCGACGGCGGTTCGAACCGCCGTCGGAGAGTTGAATCAAGGCTACGACCAGCACGGCAGGGCTTACCGCATCGAGGAGGTCGCCGGCGGACTGCAACTGCTTACCCGTAAACAATTTGCGCTTTGGATCAGACGCGGCCAACAGGTCCCTGCCGAGCAGGTTCTCTCTCCGGCGATGCTCGAAACGCTCTCGATTGTGGCTTATCGGCAACCGGTCGTCCGGGCCGAGATCGAGTCGATCCGCGGAGTGGCCTGCGACGAAGTGCTGCGCCAGTTGATTCAGCGAGGTTTGGTGAGGATTTCTGGGCGGGACGAGGACCTGGGAAGACCCTTTCTTTATGAAACTACCAAGGCATTTTTGAGGGTATTTGGCCTGGAATCGGTCGATAATCTCCCACGCTTCCAAAAGATTCTTCAGGCAGAGTCAGAAATTGCATCCAGGATTCGGAACGCTTTGACCGACGATCCGTCTGAGAGCTGATGGACCTTACGGGAATTTTTTCCGGCCGAATTTTTTGTAATCGGATATTGAAGTCCGATGGGTAGGTGGCTAGATTGCCCCAACGAATCGATAACGACAATTTCGGTTCAACCGGCTCGGCTCCGATCCATCGAGATCCCGGGTGGACAGAACGTAAAAAAATCGTCAGACAAAACCGCAAGTAACCACTAAACACGAACCTCGAAAGAAGCGAAAGAAGCGAAGGTGCCCACGTGAAAAAGACCATCACCTTGAACAGGAAAATCACCAATAGGAGCACAACCTCCACTGCCGCATCGCGTGGAATCGATTGGCTCAACTCAGACACCTTAGACACTTCCTGGCAGTTCGTCATGGCTGACGATGGCGACGATTTCGAAGAGGACGATGAGGAGTTCGACGACGAGGACGAAGAAGAGGATGACGAGCTCGACGACGAAGATGAGTTCGAGGACGAAGAAGATGATGAAGAGTTCGAAGATGATGAGGACGAGGACGAGGACGATGATGAGGATGACGTAGAAGAGGACGAGTGGGAGGAGGTCGAAGCAGACGACGAAGAGGACGAGGAAGAGGAAGACGAGGAGGAAGACGAGCTCGACGACGAAGACGACGATTGGGATGACGACGAGGAAGAAGAAGAGGACGACGAAGAAGATTGGGACTGATCGATCTTCGACAAACGGTTAGCGTTTTGGTCAAGTCAAGATAAACTATCCCTGTGCAGAGTATGCGCAGGGATTTTTTTTGCAACAGGCAAGCCCCCAGATGTCTTATCGACTGAAGCGACCCTGTTTTTTGCGACTGCTCGAGTAGTTCCTGAGGAGCTTCCATTGATGCCAAACGCGAGCTGTTTCCTAATCGCTTACTTGCTGGTCCTTGTGCTCGAGGCTTTCCGTTCCGCAACATCCCGCGAATCGCTCCGAGAGTGGCTTACGAGACTCTCCCTGGGAATGTTCCTGGTGGCATGGCTGACCCATACCCTCTACTTGGCCGATGTCGTAGCAGCAGGGATCGCCCAGGAGCAGGGGCTCAGGTATTTAAAGACTTGGGCGGATTGGTCGATCGTTGCGGCCTGGACGATGGCGCTGGCATACTGCGTGATGCTCTGGAGACGTTCGGACAAACAGATCGGTTTGTTTCTCTTACCGCTGATCTTGTTGCTGGTGGTCCTCGCGGTGGTCTTTCCATCGGAAAGCCCCATGGGCCGATCCACTTCGACGGTATCGTTCTGGAGGATGGTCCACTCGATGGCCATGCTTATCGGAACGATTCTCGTGGCTTTGGGATTCGCCTCGGCGGTGATGTACTTTGTGCATGCTTGGAAGCTCAAGCATTCCGTGGCAAGACGATGGACTTTTCGATTGCCCTCGCTTGAGTATTTGCAGCAGATGGGGCGCAAGTGCATCTTGGGCAGCGCGGCATCGATCGGCTTTGGCGTGATTTCAGGGGCGATCATGAACTTTACCCGAGATGGCTTTGTGGCTTGGACCGATCGCGGCATCCTGATGACCACGGGGCTATTCGCTTGGCTTTGCATTGCAGCTGTCGCTCAAAAAATTTCCTCGCATCGGGGCAAAGGGGAGTGGACTGCGGGTCTGAACATCCTGTCATTCATCATCGTCGTAGCCGCCGTGGCGGCCGTGGTCACCGCTCCGCACGGAGCCAGCAACCCCCAGCAGGATGCTCCCGAGGCTCCGATTTCGTTGCGGGGTGATGCATGAAACTGCGAATGATCGGGTGCAGCCATCATGAGACTCCCCTTGAGATCCGCGAACAGGTCGCCTTTACCTCAGAAGAGGTTACACGAGCCCTTTCGGAAATCAAAGAACGGTTCCCTGACGCCGAAGCGGTCTTGCTCAACACCTGCAATCGGGTCGAACTCTACTGTGGAGCAAGCGAGCAGGACAAAACACCTACACCGCAGGACCTCCAGCGGTTCTTGTCGAACTTTCATGAGATTAGCCTTGGAACCATCCAAGAGTACTTCAAGGTTCGAGAGGACAGCCATGCCGTCGAGCACCTCTTCAGCGTCGTTAGCAGCATCGATTCCCTGGTGGTCGGTGAATCGCAAATCTCCGCACAGGTGCGCAGCGCCTACGATCGCTCGAAACTCGAAGGTGCAGCCGGTTCGGTCATGCACTCACTTTTTCAACACGCCAATCAAGTTTCCAAACGGGTAACCACCGAGACAGAAATCCACCGACGCAGGATCAGCGTCCCGAGCGTTGCGGTCAGCGAAGTGGCCTCAGAGTTCTACGAACGCTTCGACGATAAAAAGATCCTGGTCATCGGCAGCGGAGAAATGGGTGTTGAAACCCTCCAGTACTTGATCGATGCAGGCGCACGGAACATCGATATCGTCAACCGATCGCTCGAAAGAGCCCAAAATGTTGCCCAGCAATACCAGCTTCGCGCACAGCCCTGGGAATCTCTCGATGGGCTCCTAGCTCAAGCAGATCTGGTCATCAGCACCACCGGAGCCCCCGAACCGATCGTCACAGAAACACGCCTCAGGAACATCCTGACCAAGCGGATGCGCGGAAATCTGCTGATCCTGGACCTGGCCGTCCCTCGGGACTTCGAGGCGTCGATCGCAAGGCTCCCGAGCGTTTATCTCTATTCAGTCGACGATCTTCAGAACGTCTGCCAACGCAACGAAGCCTTCCGCAAACAGCAGCTTCCCAAAGCCCGCAAGATCATCGATGAGGAAGTCCAGCGAATTCTCGCCGACTGGAATCTGCGTCAGTCCGGTGATACGATCCGAGCACTCAAAGACCAAGCGGTCCTGATCCGCGATACTGAGCTGCAACGACTCCTTTCCAAGCAGTCGATGCACGACTTGAGCCACGAGGCCCAGCAAGAGATCCAGCAAGCAATCGATCGTGTGATCAACAAACTCTTGCACGGTCCTTTGCAATCCCTGCGCGATGCTCCGCACGAAGAGCACCGCGAGTCGCTCGCTACGGCCATCCGCCGTCTGTTTAAACTCAGCTAGCCTCTGGGCAGCTCTAAGCCCGGCTCAGCCCCCAAAAAAACTGTATTTGTAAACCGTCTCGATCGCGCGGAAACCCACCGATTCATAGAGCTCAATCGCGCGAAAATTATGAGTGGTGACTTCCAGGGTCACCATACGGCACCCGGTCAAATAAAAGCCTCGCAAGGCTTTGCGAATGAGCTCCTTGCCAACCCCACGGCCCCTCCAGGCTTCGACCACCCCGATGTTCTGTATCGCACCATGAACAGGACCTGCTCGCAATCCTTGGATCGTCCCAACACCCTTGTCCCTTCCCAGAGACTCGCTGCTGCAAGCCAACCAAGTGGCCTCGGGCACAAAGTTGCTCCTCAGGGAGATCTCTCGCATCAGCTGCCTGCATCCCTCGCGATTGGCCAAACTCGGAAAGACATTCCCATCCATCTCTTGACGAAAACTCTCCCACTTGACCGTCGCATGCTGATGGACCAGTTTCGGGTGCCAAGCCAGCCACTCCAGGGATGGTGGTGAGACTGCCGGCTGCGAAATCCAATCCATGCAAGCGGCAAGCTCGATTTGCATCCGGTACCGCTTGATAAATACCGATCGGGATATCGTCATCGCTGCACCTGTGCTCCCTGTCTACGTATCGAGTCTACGAATCGATCGATCTAGGCCAGGGCACCGAAGCTTCTCGTGCCGGTGTTCCAACATACGTCGTTTCCGCAGGGATGTCCCGAACGACCGTGGAATTGGCTCCTAGGATCGACCAAGCACCGATGCGGCGTTGGGGGATCACACACGTCCCAATGCCTAGCATCGCTCCTTGGTCGACCTGCACGCTCCCAGCTAGATGGCAACCCGGAGCGATGTGGGCATAGTCCCCTACGATCGTATCATGGTCCACCGAACTGGACGTGTTGAGAATCACACCTCGACCGATGCGAGCCATCGATCCGACAACGGCTTTGGGCATAACCACGGTCCCTGGCCCAAGGAGTGCCGAAGGCGAAATGTAAGCGCTTTGAGCAATCGCGGTAGCCAATTCAAAACCCCGCAATTGAACCTGACCACTGACCCGCTCTCGCAGCCTGTTGTCTCCGATGGCGACAAACGCATGAGCTCGGGCCTCGAGCAACCGACCCAAGGTATCTTCGTTTTCGGGAAAGATTGGCAAACCCAAAATCTGGTCGCTCGTTGGACTCGGATCCAAACAGCCAAAAAGCTTGTACAAGTCCATCGAGAGAAACGCTTCAATCACCATCTTGGCATGGCCACCGGAGCCTAGAATAAACACAAGTTGTTTTGCCATTGAGTTTCATCAAAAATCGGTAGTGGATCTTGCGAATAAAGCGAAGTTTACCGCAAGTTCTGTCAGGAATCGATGAAGATTTCTTCGAATTCCCAGAGCCAACAAAAACTGATTACAATACGAATCCCCGGTCGAAATCGCCGCAAGGAACCCAAATCGCCGAATGGTACTTGGATCGGCCCCCCAAAAATGGTTAAAATCCCGCATCAGGTGGCGGTTTTGACCATATTCCAGGAAGATGTTTCGGGAGGACACCCGATGAGCGATAGCTCTTCATTAGACTGTAGCGTATTGGTATTAAACAGGTTCTACATGGCCATCCGCGTGGTCGATGTTCGCCGAGCGATGACATTGCTTTATCGCAGCTGCGCTGAAGTGATCACGATCGAAGACGACCAATACATCAACTACGATTTCGAAAACTGGTCCGAGCTCTCCGACCTGCATTGCATGGAAAAGCAACCCGGGGAGGATTATATCAAAACGCCTACCCGGGAACTGCAAGTCCCTCGGATCATCCGCCTGGTCCTCTACGATCGCGTTCCGAAATCAACTGTCCGCTTCAACCGTAAGACCTTATTCGCCCGCGACTCTCACCGCTGCCAATACTGTGGTCAAGCTCGCGCGATGAGCCAATTGAGCCTCGATCACGTTGTCCCCCGCTCTCAAGGTGGTAAAACAACCTGGGAAAATGTCGTGTGCTCCTGCGTCGGTTGCAACAGCAAGAAGGGTGGCCGTACCCCGGTCCAGGCTGGAATGAAACTCCTGAGCGATCCGGTACGACCTTCGGCCAACCCCGGAATCTCCGTAACCCTCAAAGACCCTCGGTACAGCTCTTGGAAAACGTTTTTACCTTCGGCCGGAACGGTCAATTAAGCCATACTCGGCCTACCCCTGCATAGCCCTCTGTTGGCTCGTCGCCAATTCCTCCTGCGAACCGCTACGCTTGCCAGCACCAAGCCCGTTTTGGAGCTTGATAGTCAAACATTGCTGTCATTTCCCAAAATGCTACTCGATCTCTTTTTGCGGGTCGTAGGGAGAAAAATACCGTTTCGCCGAACGTTTGCTGCTGGTCGTGCCGATAAATCCGGAGGTACTAGGTATTCCTGCCGTTCCAATTGATGGGACGGTGCCGGAGAAACCGGTGGCAAACGCACTGGAGTGAATTCGATGAGGCTGCTCAAAGGCTGGAAACTTACTTTAATCGCGAGCTTGGCCCTGGCTGGGTCCAGCGGACATGCTTGGGCACAAAAGCCCGGAAGTTGGGGGTCGAACAAGCCCACAGGTTCCAGCAATACTCGGGGTGCCCCGATAGGCTTCCCGCAACCCATCGCCAGGGTTGCTTATGAAGAGCCAATCGCGGAGGTAGCTCCGGAGGCATCCGGAGTCCCTATGGAAGCCATGCAAATGGAAGCCATGCAAATGGAAGCCATGCAAATGGAAGCCATGCAAATGCAAGGCATGCAGATGCAAGGCATGCCAATGATGGGACCCGAAGGTTGCCCACCGGGTATGATGGGACCGGGTATGATGGGACCCTGTCCTGAATGCGGTGGACCTTGTCCAGGTTGCGGCGGATCCCACTTGGACCGCTTCGGCCGAAACCCCTTCGGAATTTTCGCAGGACTGCGTGGCTGCCTTGCGGGTCTTCCCTCGCTATTGGTGCCATACGGCGAAGGAGGCATTGCTTCTCAACGCTGGTTTGACGCTTCGATCGAAACGATCGGCTTGACGAGGACCTCTGGAGGTAGCAACTTTGCGGTCTCCTCGCTTGGTGCAAACTCTGGAAATTTTGTTCTGGGCACTGACATGGTCGTTCCTGACTCGATGCGAGCAGGCTTGGCCGCTCAGGTCAACTGCCAGGTCGGCCCAGGTTCGAATCTAGAGTTCGCCTACTTTGGATTGAGTAACTACCACGGATCGGCAAGTGCTAGGAGTGCCTCGGCGAACTTGTTCTCCTTCATTAGCAATTTCGGAACCCTCCCAGCAGGTGGTTTTGACGATTCAGACCGGTCCTTGGTCCATACCTTAGATTACAGTTCGTCGCTCAACAACGGAGAGATTAGCATTCGCCGACGTTGGAGCGAACCGGCTGGTTACTTCCAAGGAAGCTTCTTGACAGGTGTTCGTTATCTGGAATTGGACGAAGGATCTCGGTTCACGGCGACGGGACTCAACAACAACGGTCAAGCCAACAACGGCCCGCGATTCTTCGACTACAACGTTGCGACTCGCAATGCTGTTGTCGGATGGCAAGTTGGAACGGATCTTTGGTACAACTTCCTCCCTGGAATCAAGATGGGTGTCGAGCTCAAGACAGGTATCTATAATAATCGCTCGCACCAGAATACGTCGATCTTCGCCAATTCGCTCCCCTCGTTTGGAATTCCAGAGATCCAAGAGTCTGCGGTGGACAACCGAACTGCTTACATCACGCAGCTATCACCGCAGTTGGTCTACCGCCTGAACTACTCTTGGGCGTTCCGGACCTCCTACCAAGTTCTTTGGATCGACAACGTCGCTCTGGCGTCGAACAACTTCAACGGCAATCCGCCTTCGCTGTTCCTGCCGGGATCGAGTCGGGTAGCGACGATCAACAACTCGACGGATGTCGTTTACCAAGGGTTCACCGCAGGGGTCGAGTTCACTTGGTAAGCTAAGTGGTGAGCCGATCCGAAAATCATTCTCCAAAGACCCGTCGCAGATTGCGGCGGGTTTTTGTTTTTGATGGATTAACAAACAAGATCGATGATCTGCCTAGCGAGCTCTCGATCGGCTGAAACGACCATCGGCTCACAATCCTTCGGGCCCAGAGGTTCGCCGGTCCTCAAGGATAGAAAGCAGCCTCCGGCTTCGAGCAAAATCGCCTGCGGTGCGGCGATATCCCACGGAGCCTGCTTGACATTCTCCGAGTTGTTGTCGTGAACGACAGCCGACAGTCCGGTCGTTCCATCCACCAAACGCATCGCAACCCCGGAATGTGGTGGAAACGACGTGACAAGCTTGGCCCCTTGGCTCGTTCGCAACTTGTTTCTTAGGTAAGCGAACATACCGGTCTCGTAGCGAGCGTTGCCGTATTGGTTCATATCGATCCAAGCATCCTCCAGCCGTGTCGGGCTTGGCAACGCCAGCCGCTGCTGGTCCTTGTACGCACCGAGCCCTGCATGGGAGTAAAAGAATTCGCCGGTTAAAGGAAAGACGATGGCAGCCGCAAGCGGCAGGTCTTCGCGGTAAAGTGCAACGAGTACCGACGGAAATGGGTTACCAACCCGAAAAAGAAACGCGCTGGTCCCATCCAATGGATCCACATACCAGCAGTGGCTAGCTCCATCGAGGATGCTCGGGTCGGACTCCTCAGAGAAAATTGTCGCTCGTATCGAATCGGCTTGCAGGACATCCAAAACAGCCCTTTCGGCTTGCTTGTCGACCTCTGAAACCAGATCTCCCACTCCTTTTTCAATGATCCCTGTCGGGCGTCCGATCCACTGCCGGATGACGTTGGCTCCTGCCGTCGCCGCTTGCAATGCCGTCTTGACCTCGCTCGAGAGATTCAATCCGTGGCCGGGGGGGGCAAGGGGAATAAGAGAATTTTGCATAGTGAAGCTGTTCGCAAAAAGCGAAAAAAGGATGTCAATGCAAGGAATTTCAGTATCTTAGTGACATTCAAGGGATTGGTAACCCCGCCGCAATCCCCCCTAAGACGACCTACCCCAGATGCAACAAGGACTCTTCCCTGGTAGAACAGTAGTGGAATCAATCTAGCAATAAGCGTCTGACTCATGGCCAATCCAACCAACAAACTCAAATA
>Ga0114972_10000378_pt1 | contig 33058 bp, 30 predicted proteins | sample M_140807_EF_Meta_FD_87354 | JGI IMG/M metagenome (GOLD analysis project Ga0114972, IMG submission 87354) | Freshwater microbial communities from Lake Montjoie, Canada to study carbon cycling - M_140807_EF_MetaG | ecosystem: Environmental > Aquatic > Freshwater > Lake | place: Lake Montjoie...
AACTCTTTGGCGACGACAACGTCTTCTCGCACATCGTGCTGCGCCACGGCGACGCGGACGCGCTCTTCGACGCCCCACCGCAGGGCGCCGTGGTCGTCGAGGGGACCTACACGAGCGGCCTGCAGGAGCAGCTCTACATCGAGCCGCAGGGCATGCTCGCGGAGCCGCGTACCGACGGCGGGCTCACGATCACGGGCTCGATGCAGTGCCCGTTCTACATCGTCGACGCCCTCAAGACCGTCTTGGGGCACGACCGCTTCAACGTCGTCCAGGCGGCGACGGGCGGCGGCTTCGGCGGCAAAGAGGAGTACCCCTCGCTCGTCGCGATCCACGCCTGCTTGCTCGCGCTCAAGACCGGCCGCCCCATCAAGCTCGTCTACCGGCGCGACGAGGACCTGTGGGCGACCACAAAGCGCCACCCGATGCGCGCGCGCTACCGCTCGGTGGTCGACACGGCATCGGGCAAGCTCTTGGCGCAGACGGCCGACATCCTGTTCGACGGCGGCGCCTACAACACGCTCTCGCCCGTGGTGAACAGCCGCGGCGTGATCCACGCCTTCGGGCCGTATGTCTGCGAGCACACACGCGCCGAGGCCCTGATGGTCGCCACGAACACGCCCCCGAACGGCGCCTTTCGAGGCTTCGGCGCGCCGCAGGTCCAGTGGGCGGCCGAGCGGCACATGGACCGCATCGCCCGGGCTCTGGGCATGGACCCGGTCGCCATCCGCCGCGTGAACCTCTACCGCGACGGCGACGTCACGCCGACCGGGCAGACGCTGCACGACGTCGGCGCGCAGCAGGTGCTTGAGGCCGCCCTTGAGCGCGCGCAGCAGCCCTTGCCCGAATCCCTCGCGCGGGTTCGACCCGGCGGAGGGGGCAGCGCGGCCCGCCTCGTCCCGGGCCGCGGCGTGGCGCTCGCCTGGCACGGCTGCGGATTCACCGGCAACGGCGAGGCGCGGCTCATGGGCAAGGCGGACGTCGCCCTCGAAGGCGAAGACGTGGTCATCTACATCTCGAGCACGGACATCGGCCAAGGCACCGAGACGATCTTCCCGCAGATCGTGGCCGAAACGCTCGGCTACCCGCTCGCTCGCGTGTCGAACGCGCCGCATGACACCGCGCAGGTCCCCGACAGCGGCCCCACCGTCGCGAGCCGCACCGCCATGGTCGTCGGCCGGGTCGCGCAGCGCGCCGCCCAAGCGCTCGACGCCCTGCTCACGGCCGAGGTCGGCCCGGGCGGCACGTTCGCCGAGCGCGTCGCGCGGCGCACCTCGACCGCGCCCCTGCGCGCCCACGCCGAATATCAGGACGCGGGCCTGCAGTGGGACCCCAAGACGTATCAGGGCGACGCCTACCCCACCTTCGGGTGGTGCGCGGTCGTCGTCGATCTCGATGTCGATCTAGACACCGGTGAGGTCCTTTACCGCCGCCTCGTGCAGGCCACGGACGTGGGCCGCGCACTCAACCCCGTGCTCTGCTCCGGCCAGCTCGAGGGCGGCGCGCTGCAGGCGCTCGGCTACGCCACGAGCGAAGAGGTCGTCCTCGACGCCCAAGGCGGCATGAGGAACAACCGCCTGACCAACTACATCATCCCGACCGCGCTCGACGCGCCAGAGATGGAGACCGTGCTGATCGAGATCCCCTTTGCAGACGGCCCGTTCGGGGCCAAGGGCATCGGCGAGATCCCACACGACGTGCCGCACGCGGCCGTGGCCCAGGCCATCGAGGCCGCGACCGGCGCGGTGCTCGACCGCCTGCCGATGGTGCCGGAGCGCGTGATAAAGGCCGTGAGCGACGCCGCTGGAGGGAGCGCCCGATGATCCTGCGATTCCAAGTCAACGCCCAGCCGGCCGAGGTCGACGTGCTGCCGATGAAGCGGCTCCTCGACACGCTGCGAGAGGACCTGCGCCTGACGGGCACGAAAGAGGGCTGCGGCGAGGGCGAGTGCGGCGCGTGCACCGTGCTCATCGACGGCCGCGCCGTGAACAGCTGCCTCGTGCCAACCCTGCAGGTCGAGGGCGCGCAGGTCACGACGGTCGAGGGCCTGGCCAGCGGTGACGCGATGCACGCCGTGCAGCAGGCCTTCTTGGCGCACGGCGGGGCCCAGTGCGGCATCTGCACACCCGGCTTCTTGGTCGCGGCGGCGGAGCTGCTTGAGCGGGACGCGCACCCGTCTCGCCTGGCCGTGCGCGAGGCGCTCGCCGGCAACCTGTGTCGCTGCACCGGGTACCAGAAGATCGTCGACGCCGTGGCGAACGCCCTCGGCCACGAGGGGGCGTGACATGAGCGTGCTCCTGAGCCACGCCGCGGTTCTTGATCCACGCGACCTGGGCGAGGCGCTCGCGATGCGCGCGGCCCACCCGGATGCCGTGCCCCTCGCGGGCGGCACCGAGGTCATGGTGCACCTCGAGGCGGGCATGATCGACCCGCAGCGTTTTCTGAACTTGTGGCGTGTGGACGCTCTGCGCGGCATCAGCGGCAAGCCGGACGGCGGGCTGCGCATCGGCGCGCTCAGCACGCACCGCGACCTGGTCTTGAGCGCCGACGTGGCGCGCGTCGCCCCCGCGCTGGCCGAGGCCGCGCGCACCGTCGGCGCCGTGCAGATCCAGAACCGCGGCACGCTCGGCGGCAACATCATCAACGCCAGCCCCGCCGCCGACACCCTGCCCGTGCTGCTCGCGCTCGACGCGGTGTTCGAGGTCCAAGGCGCCACACATGGCGCGCGACGCTTCGCCGCCGCGGACTTCTTCGTGGGCTACCGCAAGCTCGCGCTCGCGCCCGACGACCTGCTCGTGGCGGTTCACCTGCCGCCGCGCCACGCCGCCGACCACACGCACTTTCGCAAGGTCGGCACACGCCTCGCGCAGGCGATCAGCAAGGTCATGCTGGGCGTCCGTGTGCGCGTCGAGGGCGGCGTCGTCACAGACGCGCGCGTGGCCTTCGGGAGCGTCGGCCCGACCCCGCTCCGCGCGCGCAGCGTCGAGGCCGCGCTGCTCGGTCGCCCGGTCGATCCCGGCACCGCGGACTTGGCCTCGCAGGATGTCACGCCCCTAGACGATATCCGCTCTACGGCGGAGTACCGCCGCACGGTCTGCGTCTCCACGCTGCGGGCGTTCCTGGCGTCGATCGCGCCGGCCTGATCGAACGCATCACCCGGCGTCGTGCAGGTCGACCTCGGCCTGGGCGCCACCACGCAGCGCGATGAGCTCCTGCACCATGCGCCGCGCGACCGGCTCGAGCGCCGGCGGTACCGCAGGCCGCTCGCCCGCCGGGTACATGACCCACGCGAAGAACGGCGCGAGCTCGTCCGGCCCCACGCCGCTCATCCGAGCGCCGTAGCCCATCTCGCTGGCCACGTGCAGCAGGTGGCGCAGGCGCCCCGCGCGCCACCACGCGCCCTCGAGCATCGCCAGGTTGCGCCAGTTCTGACGCCACCGCAGCTCCTCGAGCGCGAGCCCAAGCTCCGCCTGCAGCTCTGCGATCATGGTGAACCCTTGCTGCGCCGCCTCGGGGCCACGCGTCGCCGCGTCGGGCAGCAGGCGAAAGACCTGCCGCTCCACGATCGCCAACCTGCGCCCAAAGATCTCCTCGTAGGCGAGGCCCGACACGACCAGGTTGACCAAGAAGCCGCTCGCCGCCGCGATAACGACCGCGACCACGCGGTTCTCCAGCGCCTCTGCGGGTGAACCCATGCTGCCCGACTGAATGAGCAGCGCCGAGAAGGCCGCGACGGGATAGGCCGCCTCGAAGCCCAACGCATAGACCAGCCGCACCGAGGCCGCGACCGCAATGGGCACGCCGAGCCACGTCGGCAGCTCCAGCGCGCTCATGACGACGCCGAGCACGCCGCCGAGCGCGCTGCCCAAGAGCTGCCCGCCCGCGCGGCGCAGGCCCATGAGCACGGTCGGCGACACGCAGAGCACGGCCACGAAGCCCGCGCTCACCGTGTCGGGGTTGCCGACCAAGCTGCACAGGGCGAGCGCGAGCACGCACGCGAGGGCCGCCTTGACGGCCAGAAAGAACGGGTTCGCGAGCAAGGCTTACTTGTTCGGGACCTTCTTCCAGTCCTCGAGGAACTTGGCGAGGCCAATGTCCGTGAGGGGGTGCTTCACGAGCTGACCGATGACGGAGAGCGGCATCGTCGCCACGTGCGCGCCGAGGCGGGCGGCCTCGAGCACATGGATCGGGTGACGCACGCTCGCGACGAGCACCTCGGTCTCGAAGCCGTAGTTCTCGTAGATGTCGAGGATCTGCCGGATGAGCTCCATGCCCTCGTGCGAGATGTCGTCGAGCCGCCCGACGAACGGGCTGATGTAGGTCGCGCCCGCCTTGGCCGCCAAGAGCGCCTGCGTGGCCGAGAAGCAGAGCGTCACGTTCGTGTCGATGTCGTTGTCCGCGCACCAGCGCGTGCACTTCAGGCCCTCGAGCGTGAGCGGGATCTTGACCACGATGTTCTCGTGAATGTCCGCGAGCGCCTCGGCCTCCTTGCGCATGCCCTCGAAGTCGAGGGCCGTCACCTCGGCCGAGATGGGGCCGTCGACGACCTCGCAGATCTCCTCGATGACCTTGCGGAACGGCTTGCCGGTCTTGGCGATGAGCGACGGGTTGGTCGTCACGCCGTCGAGCAAGCCGTAGCTCGCGGCCTCTTTGATCTCTTTGATGTCTGCCGTATCGATGAAGAACTTCATGCGCGCTCCCGTGTGGGCAAAATGGACGGCGCGGAGCATAAACGAACCGCGGAGGGATGCACGCATGGGGAACGGGATCTCGATCACGATCGACCGCGTCGAGGGGGCGTGGGCCGTCGTGGTGCTCGACGGGTACACGGTGAACTTGCCGCGCGCGTGGTTCGGCGACGCCGCCCCCGAGGGCAGCGTGTGGCGGCTCGACCTGACGCGCGACCCGCAGACCGAGGCAGCGCGCCTCGACGCGGCCCGTGAGCGCATCAGCCGCCTGTCGAGCGGTGACGACGGGGGCGACTTCAGCCTGTGAGCGACGACGCGGACGACCCCTACGCACGGTTGCGCGCCGCCGACTACGCCGGCGCCGCACACGCCTGCGACGTCGTCCTCGAAGGGGGCATCTCCGGGGGCGTGGTCTACCCGCTCGCCGTGTGCGAGCTCGCCACGCGCTACCGCATCGAGCGCTTCGGCGGCGCATCTGCAGGCGCGCTCGGCGCAGCGCTCGGCGCCGCCGCAGAGCTTGGGCGGACTCGTTGCCGGGGCGAGGGCTATGCGGGCCTCGCGCGGCTCGCGGACGAGCTCGCAGGGCCATCCCTCGTCCCGGGCCGTGAGGGCGAGACGCGCATGCGCTCGCTCTTTGCCACCACCCCCGAGAACGAGCCGCTGATTCGAGCCGTGGTCGACCTCGCCGGCGCCCGCGCTCGCCAAGCAGCGGCGGGGCAGGCAGACGCGCCCATTCTGCCCGGCCTGCTCCTGGGCCGCGGGGTGTGGGGCGAGCGCTTCGCCGTCGCGCGGCACTTCCCCGGCGGGGCGTGGCTCGGCGCCCTTATCGGCGGGGCCGCGCTCGCCGCGACCGGCTTCGGGCTCGGGGCGCACGCCAGCACGGGTCTGGGCGCGCTCGCCGCCTTGGCCCTTGGGGTGGCGGGCGCCCGCGGTGGCTTGATCCTTGGGGGAGCGGCCGCCGCCCAGCGTCGTCTTGAAGAGAGCCTCACGGCCTCCCGGGGCTTCGGACTCTGCTCCGGGCTCGCGCAGCCGCACGGCCTCTTTCACTGGCTGCACGACAACCTGCAGCGTCTGAGCGGCCTGTCGCTTGACGCCCCGCTGACCTACGGTGACCTGGGCGGCGAGAACGACGCCCTCGGTCGACACGCCATCGAGCTGCGGGTGATCACGACCGACCTGAGCGCGCAGCGCCCGATTCAGCTCCCCTTCGGCGCGGACGACCCCGCGATGCTCGTGCGCCTCGACGAGCTCGACGCGCAGCTCCCCCCCGCGGTCTCGGCGCACCTGCGCCGCGTGGGGCGCGCCGAGCTCAACGGCCTGACCGCCCCCGAGGGGTTCTTGTTCCTGCCGCGCACACGCGACCTGCCGGTGCTCCTGAGCGTGCGCGCGAGCATGAGTTTTCCATTTATGTTCGAGGCCTTACGCCTCTACGCCGTCCGCAACTCGGCCCTCGTCGCGCAGCGCGCGGCGCTCTCGCCGGCCGACCTGGAGGTTCACCTGCTGAGCGATGGCGGCCTGTGCGCGAACCTGCCGCTGGACACCTTCGACGCCTGGTACCCCGCCCGCCCAACGTTCGCGCTGATGCTCTCCGACGGCATCCCACCGCAAGGCGTGCTCGGGCGCGCGAGCCGCGATGACCTGCTCTCGGCGGCCGAGCCCACCGGCGCCGATCCGCTGGTGCTGCACTTCGACCCGCGGCAGGTCGCGGCGCGTCGCCACGTCCTGCACTGGCCCCCCGCGCGCGCCATCCCTGACCTGGAGGCCTTTACCGGCGCGCTCTTCGAGTCCGCCACGTCGCATCGCGACCACGCCCACGTCCGCCTCACCGGCTTCCGCGAGCGCGTCGCGCTGGTGCTGCTGGAGTCGGGCGAAGGCGGCTTTCACATCGACATGCCGCCCGAGGTCATCCGCCGCTTGGGCCGCCGCGGCGTAGAGGCGGCCCGCCGCTTGGACGCGTGGTGGCAGCGCGCTGCGGACCAGCACCGCGCGGAGCGCCTCGAGGTGCTGGCGAGTGAGCTCCAGCGCGCCGCGGACGCCCTCGCGCGCGCCGCTGGCCCGGACGACGCGCCCACGGCCGAGGTGCCCGCGGCGCTGCGCCCCTGGGCCCATGAGGTCGAGGTCCAGACCCGCGCGCTCAGCGCGCTTATCGCACAGGGCGCGGCGCAGCATGGTCAGCGCGTCGAGACGACGGCGACGCAGACCCGACCCCGAGGTCAGCTCCGCATCGGCCCGAGCGTCTGAGGCCGACTCAGAGCTTCTTCGGGGGCAGCGAGGCCTCGCACTCCGCTTGAATCAAGCGCGCGTCTCGGTGCTCGGGCGCCACCGAGAACACGGTCGGCAGCCGGCGCACCGCCCCTGGGCAGTCGCCGTGGTCAAACGCTGTCCGGGCTGCGCGCAAGGCCTCGGCCGCGCCGCGGGCTTGGTCGCGCACGGTGCGCGCGTCCGCGTCGTCGGGACGAGACTTCACGAGGCGCGAAGCCGCGATGTCGGCGGCGTCGAGGTTGCCCGCGCGCAGGGCCTTGCGCGCCTCACCCAGCGCCTTCGCGCGTTGCATGGCGACCTCGGCCTGCGCCGCGGCGGCTTTGGCGCGCTGGGCGGCCGCGTCGGCCTGCGCCCGCGCCTTGTCGGTCACGACTGTGGGGGGCGTCGCAGGCGGCGGCGCGGTCTGCGGCGCGGGGGTCGGCAGCTCGCTGGCCGCGCTTGTCGGCGCAGTGTTCGAGGGTGCGTCGGGCACGCTGTTCGTGCGCAAGTGGGGCGCGAGCGCCGCGGACACAGGGGCAGCGGCGGACTCCGCGGGCCGCGCGGCCGCGACGCCGGGGGCAGTCGCGGCGGGCGCCGGCGCGCTCTCACCCGACATCAGGAGCGCGGCGATCCCCGCCGCCGCCACCGCGACAAGCACGCCGACCGCGACGCTGTGCTTCGGCTGCGACTGCAGCGTCGGCGGCGGCGTGTAAGGGCGGCTCATCTGGCCGGCGTGGATCGTCGGCGTCTTGACCGGCACGCTCTGCGCGCTCGGCAGGGGCGGAGCGTCCGCCGGTGAGATGCCCGTGGCCTTCTCGAGCGCCTCGATGAGCGCCTGCGCGGTTTGAATGCGGTCGACGGCGCGCTTCTCGAGGCACTGCATCACGACGGCCTCGAGCGCCTCCGGAATGGTCGGTACACCCGGCATCACGAGCGTGCTCGGCCTCGGCGGCAGCTCGCTCGCTTGCCGGTGCATGATCTGAAACTTGTTTGAACCCGTGAACGGCGGCTTGCCCATCAACAGCTCGTACAGGATCGTGCCGAGAGCGTAGATGTCAGTCCGCCCATCGACGTCCTCACCGCGCGCCTGCTCGGGGCTCATGTACTCCGGCGTGCCGAAGACCATGCCCGCCTGGGTGAGCCGGTTGACCTCCTCGTCGAGGTTCTTCGCGATGCCAAAGTCGAGGAGCTTGGCGTGGTACTTGCCCGGCCTCGACTCCATGAGCATCACGTTGTCGGGCTTGAGGTCCCGGTGCACGAAGCCCTTGGCGTGCGCGGCGGTGAGCGCCTGCGCGATCTGCACGGTGATGTCGACCGCGAGCGTCGCGGGCAGCGCCTTGCGCTCCTTGAGGAGCACCGACAGCACGGTGCCTGGGCAGTACTCCATGACCATGTAGAGCGTGCCGTCCGGCGTCGCCCCAAAGTCATGCAGGCTCACCAGGTTCGGGTGGTTCAGTCGCCCATAGGTCCGCGCCTCGTTCTCGAAGCGCTGCTTGAGCTGGTGCTCCCGCGCGTAGCGCTCGTGCAGCACCTTCACCGCCACGTGCTGGCCGAGCCCCGTGTGGGCCGCGAGGTATACGGTGCCCATGCCGCCGACGCCCACGCGCCGCTCGATGCGGTACCGCCCCGCGAGCGTCAGCCCGACGAGCGGGTCAACGCTCTGCCCGTCCTCAGAGAAGGACAGGCCGCACCGACCACAGAATCGATCTCCGGTCGGGAGGGCATGGTCACACCGTGCGCACTTCATCCTACACCAAGAGACACCAGCCGCCCGCGGATCGTCAACGGGATCGTGTGTCGCGGGTTCAAAAGTCACCGAAGAGCTGCGTGAGCTTGACGCCCAGCGCCGCCGAGATCTTGTAGAGCGACCCGACCGACGCGCTGCTCTCGGCGCGCTCGATCTGGCTGAGCAGGCTCACCGACAGGCCCGTAGTGCGCGCGAGCTGCTTCAGGGTCAGGTCGCGGTCTTTGCGGAACTGCCGAATCTGCGCGCCGATTGTGCGGTGCAGCGCCTCTTCCGGGTTCAGCTTGACGCCCTTCTTGCGCAGGATCTCCGCGAGCTTCTGCCGCAGCTCCTCGGGCTCAAAGGGCTTCTTGATGTAGTCGCTCACGTTGAGCTTCAGCGCCTCGACCGCAGTATCGAGCGACGGGTAGCCCGTGAAGACGATGATCGCGACGTCGTTGTCGATCTTACGGATGCTCTGGATGACCTGGATGCCGTCCATGCGCGGCATCATCAGGTCGATGATCAACACGTGAAACGCGCCCTGCCGAACGGCGTCCGCGGCCAGCGTGGGGTCGGACAACGTGGTGACGTTGTACCCCGACGCGCCCAAGAGCACCTTCATGTAGTCGCAGATGTCACGGTCGTCGTCGACGACGAGAATGTTCACGTCCAGCGCCATAGGCGAGGGTGCATACCACGCGACCTCTCAGGTCGCTACGGGTTCGAGGTCCTGCGTACGCGCCGCCGCGCTGCCCGAATCAGCGGCCTCGCGGTCGACCCCAACGCCCCACCAGAGCCGCGGCGCGACTGCGCCGGTAGCGGCCCGCGCGGCGGCGAACGCGGCGTGGAGCGCCCCCACCCGACGGCGGGCCGTGAGGGCGTCCACCGGCCACACGAAAGACAGGCGCTGGTCGCCCCGAAAGAACACGCCCGCCGCGTCCGTGCGCGCGCCCGCGAGCAGGGCGTCCACGCACGCCATCGTGTCGCTTGTCGGCGGCGCGCTCAGCTCGACCGTGACCACCTGCGCTTGCTGGCCTCGGGCGACGACCTCGGCCGCCGCGGCGTCCACCCGTGCGCCCTCCTCGAGTGTGGGCCGGGCTTGTGGTCGAGAGGCCGGCGATGACCGAACGGCGTCCTCGTCCCGCCCCTCGACCCGCCGACGAAAGGCGCGCATCTCGAGCGCGGCCCGCGCACGCGTCTGCACGTCGAGCATGCGAAATGGCTTCGGTGCAAAGTCGTCCGCGCCCAGCTCCACAGCGCGCGCGCGCGCTTCGGGGTCTTGGATCGCGCTGATGACGACCACCGCGACGTCCGCCGTGCGGGGGTCGGCGCGCAGGTGCTTGAGCACGCCAAAGCCGTCGAGCCGCGGGATCATCAGATCGAGCAGGACCACGTCCGGGCGGGCGCGCTCAACCGCGGCGAGCGCCTCGACGCCGTCCATCGCGACGTCCGTCTGCCATCCGGCCGCGCGCGCGATCTCGCCGAGCAGCTTGATGTTGAACGCGTCGTCGTCGACGACGAGCGCCCGAACAGGCGCGTCGCTCACTCGACCTCCGACATGTTCTCGAAGCGCGTGAAGTCGTTGAAGAAGCGCAGCTTCGTCGTGCCGATGGGGCCGTTCCGCTGCTTGGCGATGATGATCTCCGCCACGTTCTTCTCTTCAGTCTCCTTGTTGTAGACCTCGTCGCGGTAGATGAACATGATCACGTCGGCGTCCTGCTCGATGGCGCCGGACTCACGCAGGTCGCTCATGATCGGGCGTTTGTTGGGCCGGCTCTCGAGCGAGCGGCTGAGCTGAGAGAGTGCCACGACGGGCACAGACAGCTCCTTGGCCAAGCCCTTGAGATTACGGCTGATCTCGCTGATCTCCTGCTCGCGGCTCTGCGTATTCGGGCTGCCCTTCATCAGCTGCAGGTAGTCGATCACGACCATGCCGAGTTCGCCCACCTCGCGGTCGGCGGCCAAGCGTCGGCACTTCGCGCGCGCCTCCATCACCGAGATGCCCGAAGTGTCGTCGACGTGAATTCGCCACGTCGACATGCGCCGCACGGCCTCTTGTAGCTGAGAGACGTCCTTGTCTTGAATATTGCCGGTCCGCATCGCGCCGAACTGCACACGCGCCTCGCTCGACAGGAGACGACCTACGATCTGCGTGGTCGGCATCTCGAGCGAGAAGATCGCCACCGCCTTGCCCGAGCGCTGCGCCGCGTTGCTCGCCAAGTTCAGCGCAAACGACGTCTTGCCCATCGAGGGGCGCGCCCCGAGGATAACCAAGTCGCCGGGCTGTAGACCCGCTGTCTCCCGGTCGAGGTCGATAAACCCCGTAGAGACGCCAGTGATGGACTGCTTGGTCTTGTAGGCCTCTTTGACCTTGTCGAGCGCGTCGCGGAGCGCGGCCTTGAGGGGCGTGAAGCCCTTGGTCGCCTGCGCCTGGCCGACTTGGTAGATGACCTGCTGGGCCTCGTCGATCAGGCGGCGTGTGTCGTCGTAATCGCCGCCGTTCGCCTTCTCGATGATCCCCGCGCACGCCCCGACGAGCCTGCGCACCTCGGCGGCGTCGTGCACGATCTGGGCGTGGTGCTCCAGGTTCACCGCCGTGACGACGCCCATGGACAGGTTCACCAGATAGTCCATGCCGCCGCACGCCTCGAGCTCACCGCTCTGCTCGAGCGCAGACGCGATCGTCACGAGGTCGACCGCGCGCCGCCCGTTGGCGAGCGTGGTCATGCACTCGAAGATCGTGCGGTTACGCGGCTGCGCAAAGTCGTCGGCGCCGAGCACAGACGTGACGCGGTCGAGCGCGCCCTCGTCGAGCAGGATGCCACCGAGCACCGCGAGCTCGGCCTGCTGGGCCTCAAGGTGACGGGCGACCTGCATGATGGACCTGCGCTTTCTCGGTCAGCGCGACCGAGCACACAGGCGGCCTCGGCGCGGGGTGTTCCAAGCCGAAGGACTGTACACGCGCCGCGCCCGTTTGGGCACGGCGCGTGGTCGACGAGCGCTTAGGCGCGCGCCTTGACGTGCAGCTTGACGGTCGCCGTCACGTCCTTGTGCAGCTTCACCTGAACGTCGAACGTGCCGACGCTCTTGATGGTCTCAGCCACATGGAGCTGCTTCTTGGTGAGCTCGAAGCCCTTGTTCTTCAGCAGCGCCTCGATCTCCATCGAGGTGACCGAGCCGAAGAGCTTCTCGTTCTCGCCGGCCGCCTTCTCGATGGTGAGCTCGACGGCGTCGAGGAGCTTCTTCTGACCCTCGGCGGCGGCGCGCAGCTTGGCGATGCGGCCCTCGAGGATGCGCTTCTCATGCGCGACGCGGTTCTGCTGCTTCTCGCTCGCCGCCACGGCCAAGCCGCGGGGGAGGAGGAAGTTGCGCGCGAAGCCGGGCTTGACCGACACGAGGTCGCCCATGTGCCCGACGTGCGTCACGTCTTCACGGAGAATCACTTGCACGTTCATGCCGTCACTCCGTTCAGTTCGCCTTCACGGTGGTGAAGGGCATGAGCGCGATCATGCGAGCGCGCTTGATCGCGCGCGTCACCTTACGCTGGTTGCGGGCCACGAGGCCGGAGACGCGGCGGGGCACGATCTTGCCACGCTCGGTGATGAAGTACTTCAGGGTCGACGGGTCCTTGTAGTCGATGACCATCGTCTTGTCGGCCAGAAAGCGGTCGACCTTGCGGCGCGAACGCCGCGGGCCACCACGACCGCCGCCGCGACCCTCACGACCCTCGCCGCGGTCGCCGCGGCCCTCGCGGCCCTCGCCGCCTTCGCGATTCTCACGCATTGTCGTCATCCTCCGCGAATTCGTCGCCCGCCGGGGCGTCGTCGTCGTCGTCATCCTTCACGACCGTATGGCTGCGCTGCCGGGCGGCGGCGCGCGCCTCTTCCTCGGCCGCGATCTCCGCCTTGGCGGCCTCGAGGGAGATGTCACGGTCAAGGACGATCGTCATGAAGCGCAGCACGGTGTCCGACAGGCGGAGCTGACGCTCGACCTCGGCGGGCACGGCGGCCTGCGCGGCGTAGACGATGTAGATGTAGTAGCCCTTGTTGTGCTTCTTGACCTCGTAGGCGAGCTTGCGCTTGCCCCACTCCTCGCGCTTGAGGACGTGAGCGCCGCCCTTCTCGAGGGCATTCAGGACGCGCTCGTCGATCTTGGCGCGCTCCTCTTCGGTGGCCTCGGGCTGGAGGATGTAAACCAGCTCGTAGCGCCGCAACTTCTCAGACATCTGGACTCCCCGTGGGTTGGGTGAAGCCCGCGGTCGAACGCCGCGAGCAGGGAGGTGGAGCGCCCCATGCGCTCCGAAGGGGGGCGGAGACTACGCCGACGTTCCGGGTTTTGGCAAGCCCGGATCCGCGTTGACGGCGTTCATGGCCTTCGCGGGGCCGTCCTGCAAGGCCTTGAGGATCGCAGCCACGCTGCGATCGACCAGGTCGCCGTGCCATGGTCGCTCGTCCGGCCCGAAGTCCTGCAGCACGAAGCCGGCGACATCGCCCTTCTGCGGGCGCCCGATGCCGACCCGCAGCCGCACGAAGTCGCCGCTCCCGAGCTCCGCCATGATCGACCGCAGGCCGTTGTGCCCCGCGTGCCCGCCCCCGACCTTGAGCCGAATCGTGCCGAAGGGCAGGTCGAGCTCGTCGTGCACGACCAGAATGCGGCCGATCTCGACGTCGAAGAACGCGCGCGCCGGCGAGACCGACTGGCCGCTCAGGTTCATGAACGTGTCCGGCTCGAGCAGCACGAGCGAGCGCCCGTCGAAGTCACCGGCGCCGTAGCGCCCCTTGAACTTCGTGCGGCTCAGGCCGATGCCCGTGCGGCTCGCGAGCTGGTCGATGACGTGCCAGCCGATGTTGTGCCGGTTGCCCGCGTAGCGCGGACCGGGGTTGCCGAGGCCGACGATGAGCCAACGCTCGCCCATGGCGGACCCCAGCGGCGGGATTACTCCTCGCCGTCCTTCTTGGCGCCGCGGGGCGCGAAGACCTTCGCGATCACGTAGTCGTTGTCGTAGACGACGCGCACGCCCTCGGGCAGAGCGAGGTGGCTCGCCATGATGGTCTCGCCCTTGTCGAGGTTCGTAATGTCCACGTCGATCTGCGCGGGCAGCAGGTGGGGCTTCGCCTTGACGCGGATCTCGCGGTACGGCTGACGCAGCTTGCCGCCCGTCGTGACGCCGACCGACTTACCGTGCACGTTCAAGGGCACGAGCGTGATGATCTCACGCTCGGGGTTCGGGGCCACGAAGTCGATGTGGCGCACGCGGCGCGACACGGGGTGACGCTGGATCTCGCGGGCCATGACGCGGTGCGAGCCGGCGCCCTCGACCTCAAGGGTCACGATCGCGTTGTTGCCCCAGGGGGTCTTCAGCGCGCGCGTGATCTCCTTGGGATCGATCTGGATGTTGATGGCCGCCTCAATCTTGTGGCCGTAGAGCACCGCCGGCACGTTGCCGGCCGCGCGGGTGCGGCGGCAAGGGCCTTTGCCCTGGCCGTCGCGCTTCGTCGCCTTGATCGTCACGTCTGTCATCTTGGGTCCCCTATCCTGGTTTTCGATCCGTCGCGCCCTGCACGTTCAGCGCTCAGCTGAACAGGCTGCTCACGGAGTCGAGGTCGTGAATCCGCTTGATCGCTTCGCCGAAGAGATTCGCCGCCGAGAGGACTTTGAGCCTCGGGCAAGCGCGACCGGCGGGCGTCAGCGGGATGGTGTTTGCGCAAATGAGCTGCTCGATGCAGCTCTCGTTAAGCCGCGTGATCGCGGGGCCCGAGAGCACCGCGTGCGTGGCGGCGGCGAAGACGCGGCGCGTGCCGTGCTCGGAGAGCGCGCGCGCAGCTTGGCACAGCGTGCCGGCCGTATCGACCATGTCGTCGACGATGATGGCGTCGCAGCCCTCGACCTCGCCGATGATGTTCATCACCTCGGCGACGTTCGGCGCGGCGCGGCGCTTGTCAATGATCGCGAGCGAGCCGTTGAGGCGCTTGGCATAGGCCCGCGCGCGCTCCACGCCGCCCGCGTCCGGGCTCACGATCACGGGGTTATGCAGGTTCAGGCTCGCGAGGTGCTCAAGCAGGACGGGGGACGAGTAGAGGTGGTCGACCGGCCCGTTGAAGAAGCCTTGGATCTGCCCCGCGTGGAGCTCCATCGTGATGATGCGGTCCGCGCCCGCCGCGGTGATCAGGTCGGTCACCAAGCGGGCCGAGATGGGCGCGCGCGGCGCCGCCTTGCGGTCCTGCCGTGCGTAGCCGAAGTAGGGCACCACGGCCGAGATGCTCCCTGCCGACGCGCGCTTGCAGGCGTCGAGCATGATGAGCAGCTCCATCAGGTTGTGGTTCACGGGTGCGCACGTGCTCTGAATCACGTAGACGTCCGCGCCACGCACCGACTCGTTGATCTCGACGCGGATCTCACCATCCGAGAAGGCGCCGACCTTCGCGTCACCCAGCTCGGTGCCGATGTAGGCGCAGATCTCCCGAGCGAGCTCGGGGTTCGAGTTACCGGCGAAGATTTTGTAGGGCCTCATGTGCATCTCCGGTCAACCGAACGCTTCAAGCTGGGGCGGTAGGATTCGAACCTACACTGCAAGGATTCAAAGTCCTGCGTCCTGCCATTAGACGACGCCCCATCAGCCCACCCTTGTCGGCTTGGGCGAAAAGCCGCGGGCAGATAGCACAGCCCCCCCGTGTTGTCAACGGAGAGCGCCCCGGGGTATGACCCGGCGCATGACGTCCACACGCGCTGAGATCGCGGATCCCACGGCCTTTCGGCACGCGCTGGGGCCGAGCGCCGTGGCCAAGCTGGCCGAAGCCCTCGCGGCGGTCGCGGGGCCAAGCCTAGAGACGGATGCCTTTCAGCGCGCAGCCCTCACCGGCCTCGACCCGCTGCCGCTCAAGGCCCGCGTCGCGCACATCACCTCGGCGCTCTGCGCGATGTTCGAGCGCGCGGGGTGGCCCTTCGAGCGCGTGGCCGAGGCTCTTCAGCAGACCGGGCGCGACTGGCGGCACGGCGGCGCGTGGGCGCCCGAGGCAGGTTTTCCCGTGTGGCCGCTCTTCGAGGTCGTCCCGCGCTTGGGGCTGGACCATCTGGCGCTGAGTCTGGAGACCTTGCGTCATCTCACGCCGTTGTTCACCGCCGAGTTCTCCATTCGCCCTTTCCTCGCCCGCCACGGCGACGCCGCGCTGCGACTCATGGCCCCTTGGGCGCACGACGACGACGCCCACGTGCGCCGCCTGCTCTCCGAGGGGACGCGAACGCGCCTGCCGTGGGCGCCGCGTGTGCCCTACCTGAGCGCCGCACCCGACCGCGTACTGCCCCTCTTGGCGTCGCTCATCGCCGATCCGTCTGCGTACGTCCGCACCTCGGTCGCGAACCACCTGAACGATGTCAGCAAGGACGCGCCGACGCGCGCCCTTGACGTTGCGGCGGCGTGGCTCTCGGCGCCTCTCGACCTGCAGCGCGCGCGCGACGAGGACCGCCGGTGGGTGGTCAAACACGCGCTCCGCGGGCTCGTCAAGGCGGGTGACCCCCGCGCGCTCGCCTTGCTCGGGCACGACGGCGCAGCGCCGCGAAGCGTCGCGCTGGGGCTCTCGCCCGACCGTGTGGCGTGGGGCGGCGCGCTCACGCTCCGCGCCGACCTCGAGGCGGCCGACGCAGGCTCGTGGGTCGTCGACTGGGCGCTCTGCCTCCCGGGCGCGCGCGACACCGCTTCTCCGAGCCGTCGCAAGGTCCTCAAGCTCAAGACCCTGCGCGTCGCCGCGGGCGAGCGCGTGTCCCTCGAGCGCGCCTTCTCGTTCGCGCCCGTGACGACGCGGGTCTACTACCCGGGCCCCTGCGCCGCAGAGCTCATGGTGAACGGCGAGGTCGTCGCCCGCGCGACGTTCGCTCTGGACGCGCCCGCTTGAGGCGCTTTCTGCCACACGTCGCGTTCGTCGCGCTCGGGCTGCTCTGGGTCGCCTCGATGCCGATGGCCTTCACCGGCCTAGACGCGGGCGAGCTCGGCGCCGCCGCAGCGGAGCTGGGGGTCGCGCACCCGCCGGGCTACGCCGCGTTCGTGATGACGCGGCACGCGCTCACACGCCTGCCGCTGGCCGACCTCGCGGCGCGCATCGCGCTCGGCTCTGCGCTCATGGCCGCGCTCGGGGCAGCCGCAGGCGTGGCGCTCTGTCTGCGGCTCGGCGCGTCACGCCTCGCGGCTGCGCTCGTCCCACTCTCGCTGTGCGCGTCGCCTGTCTTCGGGCTGCACGCGACCACCATCGAGGTCTACGCGGACCTGCCGGTGTGGATGGCGGCCGCGGTGGCGATGTCGGCGCGGGCGGCGTCTGATCCCCGCGGGCTGCTCGGGCTGGCTGCGCTGTGTGGGCTCGCGCTCGGCCACCACGCGGAGCTGCGGCTCTTTGGCCTCGCGCTGGGGCTCGCGGCCCTGTGGCCTTGGAGGCGCTCGCCGCGCGTCTGGCTGGGCGCGACGCTCGCGGCGCTCTCGGGCGCGCTGGTCGTCCTGTACCTGCCGCTCGCGGCGACACGCGGCCCGATGCGCAACTGGGGCGACCCTTCGGCGCCCGAGGCGCTGTGGGCGCTCCTCTCCGGCGCCCGGATTCGCGCCGCCTACCACGCCGAGTTCCTGCGCTTCGACGCCCTCGCCGCCGAAGCGTTCGTCGCGCAGCACGCGGTCAGCCTGCTCCTTGCGGCGGCGCTGTCACTGAGCGCGCTCGGGCCGGTGTGGGCGCGGCGTCGTCGCGGTGACACGGCGACGCACAAGGCCACGCCCGCCCGCGCTGTCATCGCGGCGCTTGTGACGCTCGCGGCGCTCGACTGTGCCTACGCTACGGCGCTCAACCCGATGGGCGTGCGCGACGCGCAGAACGGGGTGCCGCTGGCGTTCGCCTGCGCGCTGCTCGCGGGCGTGGCGGCGCGGCGCGGGTGCGGGTCACGGGCGCTTTTGGTCGCCCTGTGCGCGGCCGCGTGGCCCGCCGCGGCCACCCTCTTCGAGGGCGCCTCGGACCGCGTCGCGGCGGCGGTCCTCGACCGCACGCTCGACGACGTGCCCATCAGCGGCGTGGTCTTCGCCGCGAGCGATGACCTGGCCGCGGGCGCGGCGTTCGCGCAGACAGCCGAGGCCGCGCGACCCGACGTCGCGGTCGTCGTTCGACAGCACGCGTGGGACGCCTCGTCGTTGAACCCCACCCTGCGGCGCTTGCCCGCGCTGGCGACCGGCTGGCGCGTGGGAGATGGCCTCGCCGCGCTCGCCCGCGTCGTCGACGCCGAGCGGCCGTGGCGCTGGGAGTGGGCACGCGGGCTCGACGCCGAGTCGCTCCCCCGCCCTATGCTGGACGCGGCGCCGCTCGCGTCCCCGCAGCCGCCCGCCCGTGTGCCCCTCGAGGTTGTCCGCTCGACCGCCGAGAGCCTGACGCGGATGGGGGCTGTGGGCAACGGCGCTGCGCTCCGAAGATGGCTTGTGCACCAAGCCAGCGATCTCGGACTCCTGGGTCGCTCAACGGACCCGCGGGACGAGACTGCCGCTGCCCTTGAGGTCGCCTGCGCGGCGGGGCTGCCGGGCGACGCGGCGCCCTGCGTGAACTTGGGGGCGACCCTCTTTGAGTGGGGTCAAGGCGTCGCCGCGCGGCATGCGCTCGAGCGCGCGCGCGCGCTCGACTCGAACGATGAGGGCGTGTACCTGAACATCGCCCGAGTCTCGCTGAACGCCGCCGACGCAGACGACGCGCTCACCTGGCTCGCGGTGGGCTTCGACGACGCCCTGTGGCGCACCCGCGCCTCGACGGCGCAGGCGCTCGCGCTGCGGGGTTTGGCCCACGCGCAAGGCGCCGACTGGCGCGAGGCGCGCGCCGACCTCGAGGCCGCGCGCACCCTTGTGCCGGACCAACCGGACGCGCTCACGGGCCTCGGCGCGCTCGGCGACCGCGGCCGCTGAGGCGCGAGGCAAAAAAAACGCCGGCCCCACACGTGGGCGCCGGCGCTCTCACCGCGAAGCGGTGGGGACGCTCAGAGGCTGTTCTTGAGCGCGGGGGCGGGCTTGAAGGAGACCGACTTAGAGGCCGGGATCTTGATCTCCTTGCCCGTGCGGGGGTTGCGGCCGGTGCGCGCCGCGCGGGACTTGACCGTGAACGTGCCGAAGTCAGGGTGCGAGTAACGACCCTCCTTGATGGCGTTCGCGATCGTCGAGAACACCACGTCCACGATCTCGTCGATCTGCTTCTTCGTCAGTTCCGCAGCAGCCGTCTCCTGAACGGACGCAACCAGTTCCTTCTTCGTCACGATTCTACTCCTTGGCATCTCAAATCGATCAATGACACATCGGCCTTACGCCGAATTGCCCGCGAATCTAAGCGGCCCGTTTTTACGCTGTCAACCCGAAAAGGCGCGGGGATGCGCGGGTCCAGTCGAGGGATCAGATCGCGCTCTCGTCGGCCAGAATCGGGCTTTCGTTCTAGATACAGGTTCAACTCAAAACTATTCGGTCAAACCAATAGAATATCAGGTTCAATCGAGAAATTCGGAGATTGCCCTTCCCGCGCGGAGCCCCGAAGATGCGCCCCACCATGCGAATCCTCTTGACGGGCGCCGCCGGCTTCATCGGGTCGAACCTCGCCGACCGCTTGCTCGACCAAGGGCACAGCGTGCTGGGTCTCGACAACTTCAACGACTTCTACGACCCGGCGATCAAGCGGGCGAACCTCGCGCGTGCGCAGGAGCACCCGCGCTTTGAGCTCGTCGAGGGCGACCTGCTCGACGCACCGCTCCTCGAGCGCACCTTCGCCGCGTTCTCGCCGGAGCGTGTCGTTCACCTCGCGGCGTGGGCGGGCGTTCGGCCGTCCATCGAGCGCCCGGCGCTCTACCAGAAGGTCAATGTCGAGGGCACGACCAACCTGCTCGAGCGCTGCCGACAGGACGGCGTCTCACGCTTCGTCTTCGCCTCGTCGTCCTCGGTCTATGGCGACCGCCTCGCCGTGCCCTTTCGCGAGACAGACGACGTGAGCGAGCCCATCTCGCCCTACGCCGCGACCAAGCGCGCCGGCGAGCTGCTCTGCTACACGTGGCACCACCTCTTCGGCCTGCATACGCACTGCTTGCGCTTCTTCACGGTCTACGGCCCCCGGCAGCGCCCCGAAATGGCGATTCACCAGTTCACGCGCCGCATCGCGCAGGGGCAGCCGGTCGTGCTCTACGGCGACGGCAGCACGAGCCGCGACTACACCTACATCGACGACATCCTCGACGGGCTGGTGGCGTCTATCGAGCGCGTCGAGGGCTACCGCATTTACAACCTCGGCGAGTCCCGCACCGTCGAGCTGCGGCGCCTCGTCGAGCTCATCGGCGAGGCGCTCGGCGAGCAGCCGCGCATCGAACATCGCCCCACACAGCCGGGCGACGTGACGCGCACCTTCGCAGACATCAGCCGCGCGGCCGCGGAGCTGGACTACGCGCCGAAGGTGCCCATCGAGGTGGGCGTGCGCCGCTTCGTCGACTGGTACCGCGCTCAGACCGGGAGCGAAGCGCCGCGACCGATGGCGTAGTAGGTGAAGCCGCGGGCGGCCAAGCGCTCCGGCTCATAAAGATTGCGGCCGTCGAAGATCACGGGCGCCTTGAGCTTCTGCGCGATCAGGTCGAAGTCCGGGCCGCGGAACGCGCTCCACTCCGTCACGACCAAGAGCGCGTCTGCGCCTTCGAGGCAGTCGTAGTTATGCTCGCAGTAGGTGATGCGGTCGCCAAAGAAGTCCTTGGCGTTCTCGGCGGCCTCTGGGTCGTACGCCTTGACCTTGGCTCCTGCCTCGAGCAGGCCGTTGATCAGGTCAATCGAGGGCGCCTCGCGCATGTCGTCCGTGCGCGGCTTGAACGCCAGGCCCCACACGGCGAACGTGCGGCCGGCGATGCCCGCGTCCCCGTAATGCTTGAGCACCTTGCGCAGCAGGATGCGCTTCTGGTCGCGGTTGACCTCGTCGACCGCGCCCAGGATGCGGAGCGCGTGGCCGTTGACCTCGGAGGTGTGGATCAACGCCTTCACATCTTTGGGGAAGCACGAGCCGCCGTAGCCGGTGCCGGGGAACAGGAACTGGTAGCCAATCCGGGGGTCGGAGCCGATGCCGACGCGCACCCGCTCGATGTCGGCCCCGACGCGCTCGGCCAAGTTGGCCAGGTCGTTCATGAAGCTGATCTTCGTCGCGAGCAGGGCGTTCGCGGCGTACTTCGTGAGCTCGCTCGAGCGCACGTCCATGAAGAGCATGCGGTCGCGCTGACGGTTGAACGGCTCGAACAGCTCGTGCAGCACGCGCTTGGCCGTCTCGCCCTCGGGTGTCTCCGGGACGCCGACGACGATGCGGTCGGGCTTGAGGAAGTCGTTGACCGCGTCGCCCTCTTTGAGGAACTCGGGGTTCGAGCAGACCACGTAGCCCCGAGGCGCGTGCTGGCCGATCAGCCCACGGATGCGGTCGGAGGTGCCGACGGGCACGGTGCTCTTCGTCAGCACGATCTTCAGGCCGTCGACGAAGACGTTCTCGCCCGCCGCGAGCGTGCGGCCGATGGTGTCGGCCACCTGGTCGACGAAGCGCATCTCCGCCGAGCCGTCGTCTCCCTGCGGCGTGCCGACCGCGATGAAGATGATCGCGCCACGGCGAATGGCCGCCTCGACGTCCGTCGTGAAGTTGAGGCGCCCCTCCTCGAGGTTGCGCTTCACGATGGTGTCCAAGCCGGGCTCGAAGAAGGGCACCACGCCCTGCAGGAGCTTCTCGACCTTGCGGGCGTCTACGTCTGCGCAGACGACGTCGTTGCCCGAGTCTGCGAGGCAGGCTCCCACGACGAGACCGACGTAACCGCTGCCGATGACCGTGACGCGCATTGGACCGCTCCGTGCCTTCTGTCTGGCGACTGTTGACCGACGGGCGCGGCTTGTACGACACAAAGGCGGTTTTCGGCAATCGAGGCGCACCGACATGGGCGTGATCGTTCAGAAATACGGGGGGAGCTCCGTCGCCACCCCCGACAAGCTCCGGCAGGTCGCGGCGCGCATCGTCGGCACCCGACGGCTCGGGCATCAGGTGGTGGTCGTGGTGTCCGCGATGGGCAACACCACCAACGAGCTGCTCGCGCTCGCGCGGTCCGTGAGCCCGAACCCGCAGCGACGCGAGCTCGACATGCTCATCACGACCGGTGAGCGCATCTCGATGGCGCTGCTGTCCATGGCGATCCACGACCTCGGCTGCCCCGCCGTCTCGTTCACGGGCTCGCAGAGCGGCATTATCACGAGCGAGCACCACACGAACGCGCGGATCCTGCGGATCACGCCGACCCGGATTCAGCAGGCCCTCGCGCAGGACCAGATCGTGATCGTCGCGGGCTTTCAGGGCGTGAGCGAGCGGCGCGAGATCACGAGCCTCGGCCGCGGCGGCTCCGACACCACCGCCGTCGCTCTCGCGGCGGCGCTCGGCGCGGACTACGCCGAGATCTGCTCGGACGTCGATGGCGTCTACACCGCCGATCCGCGGGTCGTCCCCGACGCGCGCCGGCTCGACGACGTGTCGTACGAGGAGATGCAGGTGCTCGCCGACGCTGGCGCGAAGGTGCTCAACGCCGAGGCCGTGGAGTGGGCGCGGCGACACGGGATCGAGATTCGCTGCGTCGCGACCGCTGGGGACGCCGCGGTCGGGACGCCCGTGCGGGCGGACGCGGCGACGGTCCTGCACCCGCGCGTCGTCGGCGTCACGGCCCACCCGGGTCTGTTCTTGCTCGAGCCCTCAACCCCTTCGGACGCGCCGCCGGCCGAGCTCGAGGCGACGCTCGCGGCGCACGGGGCAGCCGAGTCCGAGGTGTGGCTCCTGCCCTCGGGGTGGTCGGCGCTCGTCCCGAAGCTCAACGTCCACGGCCTCGACGCGTTCCGCGACGCCGTGCTCGGCCTCGGCGGGGTGCGACTGCGTGAGGACCTGACGCTCGTGACGGTGGCGGGCCGCGCGCTCTCGGCGCCACCGGGTCACGCCCGCCGCGCCGCGCAGGCGCTCGCGGTCGCCGGGATCGCAGTGCGGGGTCGGCTCGTGGACGCGGGCCGCGCGGCGTTCCTTGTCGACGCGGACGCCGCGAGCGCCGCGGTGCGGACCCTGCACGCCGCGCTGCTCGGCGACAGCGCGCCCTGAGCGTTGACCGCGCCTGCAGGCGAGCGCAACATATCGGCCCATGTTGTCTGACTCACTCGACGTCGCGCTGCGCCTCGCGCGCGACGCCTGCCGCGAGGTCATGCGCGTCTACGCGGGCGATGACCTCGGCGAGGTGCGCAAGAGCGACGGCTCCCCTGTCACCGCGGCAGACCTCGCCGCCAATGCGGTGATTTTGCAGGGGCTCAAGCGCTACTTTCCGTCCGACCTCGTGCTCAGCGAGGAGACGCCGTTCGACACGACGCAGGCGCTCGGGCGCCGCGTGTGGATGGTTGATCCCGTGGACGGCACGCAGGACTTTGTGCAGCGCACGGGCGACTTCGCCGTGATGATCGGCCTGTGCATCAGCGGGCGGCCGGCGCTCGGCGTCGTCGCGGCCCCAGCGCTGGGGCGCACATGGTTTGGCGGCCCGGGGATCGGGGCGTTTGAGGAGACCTCGGCCGGGCGTCGCGCGCTCACGCTCGTGCCGCCCTCGGCCGATCAACCCCTGCGCGCGGTCGTGAGCCGCACGCACCGCCCCGCGGGCCTCGACGCCGTCATCGAGGCGCTCGGTCAGCGGGTCGAGTCCGTGCCGCGCGGCGGCGTCGGCGTTAAGGTCGGGCTAGTGCTCTCGGGCGAGGCGGACTTCTACCTGCACCCCTCTCCCGGCACGCATGTGTGGGACTGCTGCGCGCCCGAGGCGATCATGGCGGCCGCAGGCGGAGCGCTCTCGGACGCCCACGGCGCTCCCATCGCCTACGACCCCACCGTCACAGCCAACCCGCGCGGCGTGCTCGCGGCTGAGGCCTCGCTGCACGCTCGGCTCGCGCCGCTCGTCCCCGCTCGCGGGCCGGCGCGCTCGTGAGGCCGCAGGGCGCCACCCGGCGCGACGCGCTTTGGGGAATGGCCGCGTTTTTCGGCGCGGTCGGCGCGGCGCGCGCGACGATCAGCCCCGAGACGCGCGTGGGCGCGGCCTTGCTGGACGTGGGCGCGGGCGCGACGGCCCGCCCGAGCGCCGTGGAGCAGCTGCTCTGGGAGACATCGAAGCGCACAAGCGTTCAGGTCCGCGAGAGGCCCGCCGTGCTGCCGCCCGCCTCGCCTGCGCTCTTTGAGTGGCCACTCCTCGTGTGGATCGGGGTCGGTGAGGTGCCGCCGCTCGAGCCCGCGGCGGTGGTCCAGCTCGGCCGCTGGATCCGCGCCGGCGGTCTCCTGTTGATCGACGACGCCAGCCCCATCGGCGGCGAGGGATTCGACGCCAGCGTGCGCCGCGAGCTCGCCCGCGCGCTCCCCGGCCGCCCACTCAAGCGTCTCAGCGGCGACCACACGCTCTTTCGGTCGTTCTACCTGCTCGAAAAGGCCTATGGCCGCATCGAGCGTGCACCCGCGCTTGAGGGCATCGACCACGGCGAGCGTACGGCGGTGGTTTACTCGCGCAACGACTTGCTCGGCGCGTTCGGGCGCGACCCCGGGGGCGGATGGCGCCTCCCGATGGAGCCAGGCGGGGACCGCCAGCGCGAGATGGCGCTGCGCATGGGCATCAACCTCGTGATGTACGCCACCTGCTTGGACTACAAGCGTGACCAGGTGCACGTCACCGAGATCCTGCGCCGCCGCCGCTGGACGGTCGAGCCCATCGACCCGAACAACGAGCGCTGATGGACGACGCGGCCGCGACCGGGACGGAGATTACGCGCTGGGTGCTGCTCTCGGACTGGAGCCCGGGGACACTCGGTCTGGTCGTGGCGCTGTGCGTCGCGGTTGTCGCGCTGGCGGTGTGGAACGTGCGCGCGCTGTCCAGGCCGCGCCGCGCCTCGTTGCTCGCGCTGCGGGTGCTCACGGTGCTCGTGCTCCTCGCGCTCTTTCTGCAGCCCGGTCGCCGCACCGAGAATGTTTCGCGGGTTCGCAACCACGTCGTGGTGCTCGTGGACGACTCCCGCAGCATGGGCTTGCCGGGCGAGCGGAGCGCGTCTCGGCTCGACGAGGCCCGTGCGGCGGTCGAGGCGCAAGCGGGCGCGCGCGCGGCGTGGGCGAATGACCATATCATCGACTTCTACGGCGTCTCAGAGCACGCGCGGCCTATTCAGGGCCCCGATGAGCTGCGTCCCGAGGGCGACGCAAGCCGGCTCTTGGTCGGCCTGAGTGAGATCGGGCAGCGCTACAACAGCGAGGCCCTCGCCGCGGTGCTTGTCTATTCAGACGGCGCCGACAACGGCGCGCTCGGGACCGCCGTCACGCGCGGCGAGCTGGGCGCGGTGCGCGATGTCGTCGGGCGACTTGGGGCGCCCGTGCACACGTTCTTTACCGGGCCAGACGCGCCACCGCGTGACGTCGCTATCACGCAGGTCCGCTACGACGAGTTCGCGTTCGTGCACAACGCCGTCAGCATCGAGGCGGAGATCACGGTCACGGGCGGCGACACCACCCCGCTGCCCGTCACGCTCCGGCGCGACGACGTGGTTCTCGCCCGTCGGGTGCTCGAGGCGCGGCGGGGCGAGACGACGTACCCATTCGTCTTCGAGTTCGTGCCGGACAAGACGGGCAAGGCCATCTTTACGCTCGAGGTCGGGGGGCTGCCCGACGAGCGGATCACGGACAATAATCGCCGGCAGTTCGTGGTGCGGGTCATCCGGGACAAGATCCGCGCGCTCCAGGTCGTCGGGCGGCCGAGCTGGGACGAGCGCTTCCTCCGCCAGCTCCTCAAGCGGAACCCGAACGTCGACCTCATCAGCTTCTTCATTCTGCGGACCGCTGAGAGCCTCACGTTGGCGTCCCAAGAGGAGCTCTCACTCATTCCGTTTCCCACGGACGAGCTCTTTCGGCAGCAGCTCGGGTCGTTCGACGTGATCTTCTTCCAGAACTTCGACTGGTCGGCGTACGACATGGAGCCCTACTTGGAGGGCATCTTGGAGTTCGTCCGACGGGGCGGCGGCTTCGTGATGACGGGCGGCGACCGGAGCTTCGCGAGCGGCCTGTACGCGAACACGCCCATCGCGCAGTTCTTGCCGGTACAGCTCCGTACGCCGACCTCGGCGACGGAGGCGCTCGACACCGGCGAGTTTCGCCCCCGGCTGACCGAGACGGGCCGCAACCACCCCATCACGCGCCTGAGCCTGGCACGAGACGAGAACGAGGCGCTGTGGGCCGGTCTGCCCCCGCTGCGTGGCTTGAACCTGGTGAGCGGCGTGACCCCGGGCAGCGCGGTGTTGCTCGAGCACCCCGACCTCAAGCGCGGCGGCGCGCCTGCGCCCGTGGTGGTCGCGGGCGGCCTGGGCTCGGGCCGCGTGCTGGCGGTGCTCACGGACAGCTCGTGGCATTGGGACTTCAAGGCCGCAGCGGACGGCGGGGACAACCGCCACTACTACCGGTTCTATGGCAACGCGATGCGCTGGCTGATGAAAGATCCCGCGCTCGAGCCCGTGCGGGTGGAGGCCGATCGCGACCGCTACCCGCTCGGCGCCGAAGCGACGTTTCAGGTGCGCGTCCTGGGCACCGACTACCAGCCGGCGAAAGGCGCGCGCGTGCGACTCGAGGTCACACGTCAGGTCTTTGCGACCGCGGGGACTGCGCCCGAGGCGCAGCCGGTCAGCGAGCAAGCGTTCGAGGTGACCGACGAGACCAACGAGCAAGGCGAGCTCGTCGTGCGCTGGCGCCCCCCGGGGGACGGCGGCTATGCGGTCAAGGTCTTCACCTCGGTCGGGGGCGTCGATGTGCGCGACGAGGACGTCTTCGTTGTGTCGGCGGACCCGGTCGAGCTGCGACAGATCGAGGCGCGTCGGGACACGCTCGAGGCGCTCTCAGCGCAGAGCGGCGGCCAGTTCAACGCCCTCGGCGCCCGCTGGGACGCGCTGGAGCGCAAGCCGCCGCGGGTGTCGCGCGTGCACCGGCGCAGCGACGACCCTCTCTGGGCGGGCGCGCCGTGGCTCGTCCTCGCCGTGCTGCTGCCGAGCCTGGAGTGGCTCCTGCGGCGCCGGTGGGGCTTGGCTTAGCCGAAGAGGTTGTCGACGGACAGGTACTTGTCCCCGCGGTCGCAGCAGATGAACACGATCACGCTCCCGCTGGGTGCCTCTCGCGCGACCTCGAGGGCCGACCAGCACGCCCCACCCGACGACATGCCCACGAAGAGCCCCTCGTTGTGGGCGAGGGCGCGCGTCATCGCGCGTGCATCCGACTCGGAGACGTCGATGATGCGGTCGACGCGGTGCGGCTCGTAGATGCGCGGCAGGTAGGCCTGCGGCCAGCGCCGAATCCCGGGGATCTTGGCGCCCTCGGCGGGCTGCACGCCGCAGATCTGGATGCTCTCTCGCTGGCTCTTCAAGAAGCGCGAGGTGCCCATGATGGTGCCCGTCGTGCCCATTGAGCTGATGAAGTGGGTGACTCGCCCCTGGGTGTCTCGCCAGACCTCGGGGCCCGTGGTGCGAAAGTGGGCGTCGGGGTTCGCGGGGTTGGAGAACTGGTCGAGCATGACGTACTCGCCTGTCTCTACGAGGGCGCGCGCACGGTCGATGGCGCCCTCCATGCTCGCCGCCTGGGGCGTGAGCTCCACCGTCGCCCCATAGGCCCGCATGGTCGCCACACGCTCGGGCGTGGACCCCTCGGGCATCAGCAGCGTGAGCGGGATCCCCTTGAGGCCCGCGATCATGGCCAGAGCGATGCCGGTGTTGCCGCTCGTCGCCTCGACGACCTTGCGGCCCTGCAGCAGACCCTGCGCCTCGGCGGCCTCGAACATGGACAACGCGGCGCGGTCCTTGACCGATCCGCCCAGGTTATTGCCCTCGAGCTTGCCGTAGACCTCGACGTCCGGGCGGGTCGCGAGGCGGGTCAGGCGGTAGAGGGGCGTACCCCCGATGACGTGGTCGAAGCGGCCTTGGCTCATGCCGACAGTTTCCCCATCGGGTGGGTGGACGTCCAGCGCGTGCACACAAAGCCGAGCAGCACGCCGATGGCGACGCCGCTGACGTGAGAGCGCGTGTCCACGTGCGCGTCGCCCGTGAGCGCGAGCATGGCCAGCAGGAGCGTGGCGAGCGCCATCCGTGCCGGGGTCAACACGCCCAACCGGAGCCCCAGCGGGCCAAGGGCCGCGAGGGTCGCAAAGGCCATGCCCGAGGCACCGATGCTCGTCGTGTCATTCCATGCGGCGCTGACGAACGCGGGGAGCGCGCCGCCCGCGAGCGCGACCCTGACCAGGGCGCCTGGACCCGCGCGGCGCTCAAGGATGAGGGCGCTCGGGCCAAGCAGGAGCAGGTTGACGCTCAGGTGCGTCCAGCCCGCGTGCACGAAGGGCGCCGTGAGCGCGCGCCACCAGTCCTCAACCCTCAGGTGCATGCCCGGCAACACGCCGTAGAGGGCGGCGCGGTCCTCGGGTCGCTCTAGGCCCTCAAAGGCGAACGTGAGCTCCGTGGCAACCATCATCGCGAGCAGTGTGAGCGTGACGATCGGCGTCCGCTGCGGCCGCGGCTGGTTGTCATTCGCCATGGCGCGCACTACCTTGGCGAACCGTGACCCCGCCCGCAGAGCCCTCGTTTACCCTGCTCGGCCCGCGCGGCCGCAAGGGCCTGTTCGGGTGGACGTTCTTCGACCCTGCCAATTTGGTCTGCGTGGGCGCGCTCATCGCGGCCGCGGCGCTGACTGCGCTCGCGATGCGCGTCCGCGACGCCGCTGACTGGTACATGCCGCTGGCGCTGTACGCCTGCATCGCCGCGCTCCTGAGGGGCTACTTTTTTGAGTACTACCACGGCCACCGGTTCGCCCGGGCGCTGGTCCTCACGTTGCTGGTCTTCGGCCTGCTGGCGTCGGCGCTGCTCTGGGAGGACCGCGCGCAGCCCTTCGGCGTTCGCCGCTCAGACGATCGCGTCGTCCAGGTCGCCGCGTCGCCGGAGTTTCACCGCGCAGCGCTGCTGCACCTGCTGATGGTGGCGACGCTGCTCGTGCATGCCCTTGTGCCGCGCCGATGGGTCATCCGCATGACGGACGAGGTCGCCGACCGCGCGGACCGCGATACGGCGCCCGACGCGCCGCTCGAGACGATTGGGGACGCGGACGAGCGCGCACGACGAGCGGCGCAGAGCGAAGGCAGCCCGCCCGCCCGGTGAGATTACTCGACGGCCTGCGTCGGCGCGGCCTTGCGCAGGCGCGTGGCAGCGCCGTCGAGCGCCTTGACCGCGGCGGCCTTGATGGTGTCGGCGGTCTGCGTGGCGTCCGGCGCCTTGGCCGCGGCCCGCGCCTCGGTCGAGCCCAAGCTCGCCATGGAGCGCCGCGCCATGTCGACCGCCCGGCTCGGCATCACGCCGAGCGCGACCGTGGCCACGAGGCTCAGCGCGAGCGCGACGGTCACGCCCCGGCTCTCGAAGACCGGCACCTCGCGCGTCGGCTCCTTCATGTAGAGGAACACGATGACGCGCAGGTAGTAGTAGAGCGCGATCATGCTGTTTACGGCGGCCATGAGGACCAGCACGGTCAGCTCGGGCCGACCGAGCGTCATCGCCTCGCGGAACAGGTAGAACTTGGCGAAGAAGCCGCCGAGCGGCGGAATACCCGCAAGGCTCAGCAGCCCGAGCGTGACCGCCAAGCCCACGAAGGGCCGCTTAAAGCCCAATCCGGCGAGGTCGCTCAGGTTCGTGTACTCCTCGCCGTCTTTCCCGAGGAGCGAGAGGCCACCGAAGACCAAGAAGGTCGAGAAGGTGTAGGCGACGAGGTACAGGGCGACGGTGCTGCCGGGCCCGACGGCTTGGTCGATGGTCGAAGCGTCGGACAGGTCACCGAAGGCGCTCGCCACGAGGCCGATCAGCAGATAGCCCGCGTGCGAGATGCTCGAGTAGGCGAGCATACGCTTGACGTTCGTCTGGGGCAGCGCGCCGAGGTTGCCCGCGAACATCGTGACGATGGCGAGGCCGTAGAGCACGCCTACCCAACCGTTGCCGCTGTCGCCGAACTCCAGGGCGTCGTAGCCGAACGTGACCGTGAAGATGCGGATGAGCGCCGCGAAGCCCGCAGCCTTGACGCCGGCGGCCATAAATGCGGTCACGGGCGAGGGTGCGCCCTCGTAGACATCGGGCGTCCACAGGTGGAACGGCGCCATCGCGACCTTGAAGCCCAAGCCGACGAGCAAGAAGAGCATGCCGAGCTGCACCAGCATCGACGACTTCAGCGCGGGGTCAGCGTCCAAGATCGGGCGCATCGCGGTCGCGTCCGTCGTGCCGGTGGCCCCGTAGAGCAGCGCGGCGCCGTACAGCAGGATGGCGCTCGCGAACGAGCCAATCAGGAAGTACTTGAGCGCTGATTCGGCCCCGCGGCGGCTCTTGCGGACGAAGGCGGTGAGAACGTAGACCGCGATGGACATCAGCTCGAGCGCGATGAAGAGCACGACGAGGTCGCGGCTCTGGCCCATGAGCATCATGCCCGTCGCCCCGAAGAGCACCAGGCTCGTGTACTCGCCTTGGTCGGCGTCATGCTGGCGCAAGTAGCCGGCGCCGAGCAGGAGGGCCAAGCCCGCTGCCGCGAGGAACGCGAAGTTGAAGAAGGTCGAGAACGCGTCCATCACAAGCGCGCCGCCGAAGAGGGGTACGCTGAACGCCCCCTCGATGCCCGCCCACTGCCACGCGTTGGCGCCCAGGGCGACCACCACGCCGAGCCCGCCGAGCCCCGCGACGAAGGCGCGTGACGCGCTGCGGTCCGCAAAGACCTCGGCGAGGGCGGCGATGGCGCCAAAGGCGCACAGGACGAGGGCCGGCAGGATGCCCCACAGGTCTTCGATCTGGAACGCGATGTTCATCACTTGGCCTCCGCGGCGTTCGTCTTGCGCTGCCGAATCTCGGCGATCCGAGCGCGGCCCTCAGCGTCGTCCGCGGGCAGGCGCGAGGTGGTCGCCACCTTGCGGAAGGCCTCGATCGAAGGCTCCATGCGGTCGATGATGAACTGCGGCTTGATGCCCATCACGAAGATGAGGACGATCAGCGGCGTCAGCACGACCCACTCGCGCAGGTTGAGGTCGGTCAGCTTCTTGTTCTTCTCGTTCTTGAGCGGGCCGAACATCACGCGCTGGAACATCCAGAGCATGTAGAACGCGCCGAGGATGACACCGGTCGCCGCGACGGCGACGTACCAGCGCAGGTCCCATGGGCCGTCCGCCAAGAAGGTGCCCGAGAGCACCAAGAACTCGCCGACGAAGCCGTTCGTGCCGGGCAGGCCGATGGAGCTCATTGTGACGATGAGGAACATCACGGCGAACCACGGCATGACCTGAGTAATGCCGCCGAAGTCGGCGATCTGGCGGGTGTGCCGCCGCTCGTAGAGGCAACCAACGAGCAAGAAGAGCGCCCCGGTGCTGATGCCGTGGTTGAGCATCTGGAGCATCGCGCCCGAGACGCCCTGCGTGCTCATGGCAGCGAGGCCGAGCATCACGAAGCCCAAGTGGCTTACGGACGAGTAGGCCACGAGCTTCTTCACGTCGCTCTGGGCCAGCGCGAGGAGCGCGCCGTAAACGATACCCACCGTCGCCAGGCCCGCGATGTAGGGCGTTGCCACGAGCGTGGCGTCGGGGAAGAGCGGCATCGCGAAGCGCACGAAGCCGTAAGTGCCCATCTTGAGGAGCACGCCCGCGAGAACGACCGAGCCCGCGGTGGGCGCCTCGGTGTGGGCGCGCGGCAACCAGGTGTGGAACGGCACCATCGGCACCTTGATCGCGAAGGCCAGGGCGAAGGCGCCGAACAGGTAGAGCTGCTCATGGAGCGAGAGGGAGAGCGTCAGGTAGTCCTGCAGCAGGAAGCTCGGAGCGCCCTCGCGGCGCTGGTAGATGTAGAACATCGCGACCAGCATCAGGAGCGAGCCCACTGCGGTCATCAGGAAGAACTTGATCGTGGCGGCGATGCGGTTGGTGCCGCCCCAGACCCCGATGAGCAGGTACATCGGGATGAGCATCAGCTCCCAGAAGATGTAGAACAGGAACAGGTCGAGCGAGACGAGCGCGCCGAGCATTGCCGTCTCAAGCAGCAGGAAACAGACCAGGAATTCTTTGACGCGGGTCTCGATGGACGTCCACGAGCCGAGCAGGATGATCGGCGTCAGGAACGTGCTCAGCATCACGAGCCAGAGGCTGATGCCGTCCACGCCGAGGGCGTACTGGACGCCGATGGCGGGGATCCACTCATGGAGCTCAGTGAGCTGGTAGCCCGCGTTCGTCGGGTCGAACTTGAAGTAGATCGGGAGCGACACCACGAAGACGATCAGGCTCCAGCCGAGCGCCAGACCCTTGAGCAGGCCCTCGTGGACGCGGGGCACGGCCGTGAGCAGCAGCGCGCCGATCAGGGGCAGCAGCGTCACCAGCGTCAGCCAGGGAAACTGCGAGGAGTTCTCGAGGTTCATCGTCTATCTCCGCGCGTCCAGGCTCAGCGAGCCAGCCAGAAGACGAGCAGCACCCACACGCCCACGAAGAGCACCGTGGCGTAGCGCTGCACGACCCCGCTCGTGAAGAGCCGGACCAGTCGGCCGCTCAGGTTGACCACGCCGGCGGTGCCGTTGACGAGGGCGCCATCGATGAGGCCGTCGTCGATGACACGCCAGCAGAAACGGCTGAACGCCTTGATCGGGCTCACGATCACCGCTTGGTAGAGCTCGTCGACCCAGTACTTGTTGTAGACCAGCGTGTAGAGCGGCTTCATCCGCGCCGCGAGCTGGTCGGGCAGGTGCTGGCCACCGCCGGCGTACATGTAGTAGGCGACACCGGCCGAGAGCGCGCAGAGCGAGACGCTCACGGCCATCAGGCCGAGCTCGAGCGAGGTGTTGTCCAAGAACTTGAGCGGCTCTGCGGCCGTGAAGACCGGGCTGAGCCAGTGCTCGAACCAGTTGGTCGGGTGCCCCGGCATCCAGTGGGGCAGCCCCGCGAGACCGCCGAAGACCGCGCCGACCGCGAGGATGATGAGAGGGGCGGTCATGAACCCCGGGGTCTCGTGGATCTCGCCGTGGCCGTGGTGGTCATCGTGACCGTGGCTGTCGTGGCCGTGGTGGTCGTCGTGCCCGCCGCGGTACTCGCCCAGGAACGTGAGGCAGAAGACGCGGACCATGTAGAAGGCGGTGCACACGGCGGCGAGCACGCCCACCGACCACAGCGCCCAGCCGGGCACGAGCGTGGTCTGGTTCGCGAACGCCTTCCACAGGATCTCGTCCTTCGAGAAGAAGCCCGAGAACAGTGGGAAGCCCGCGATCGCCATCGTGGACAGCAGGAAGGTCCACGCGGTGATCGGCATCTTCTTGAAGAGGCCGCCCATCTTGCGGATGTCCTGCTCATGGTGCAG
>Ga0114972_10000381_pt1 | contig 32991 bp, 27 predicted proteins | sample M_140807_EF_Meta_FD_87354 | JGI IMG/M metagenome (GOLD analysis project Ga0114972, IMG submission 87354) | Freshwater microbial communities from Lake Montjoie, Canada to study carbon cycling - M_140807_EF_MetaG | ecosystem: Environmental > Aquatic > Freshwater > Lake | place: Lake Montjoie...
GCAAGGCCTGCACCAATTGCACCACCCATGTGAGAAAGACCAACATCTAACAAAGCGATCAAAGTCATGATACTTGTGTTTATAAGTGAAAAATAATTACGCTGTTGCCACATCATGATGTGCGTGTGCATCATCGTGATGATCGTCGTGTGAACCTTCAAAAGCCTGACCAATAAACACTGCAGTTAAATTGGTGAAAATAAATGCTTGTATGAAAGCCACCATGATTTCTATAAGGTAGATGAACACTGCGAATGCTACAGAAAGTGGCGAGAAACCCCAACCTGCAACAGCTGTCATTGAACCAAAAATAAAAATCAATGAAATAAAACTCAAAATAATAATGTGACCCGCAACCATGTTTGCAAACAAACGGACAATAAGCGCGAAAGGTTTAGTAAATACGCCTAAAAGCTCAACGGGCAACATGATAAAAATACGCACCAGTAAAGGAACGCCAGGGAACCAGAAAATATGTCCCCAAAAATGCTTGTTGGTGCTGAATAAAATAACCACAAAAGAAATCACACCTAATACCACGGTAAACGCAATGTTTCCTGTAACGTTAGCCGATCCCGGTATTAAACCAAATAGGTTATTGATAAGAATGAAAAAGAAAACCGTTAATAAATAAGGCAAATATTTTTGAAATTTACCACCTAAATTTGGTTTTGCTACTTCGTCTCTAACAAACATTACAACAGGCTCAATTGCATTTTGCCAACCTTTTGGAGCCGTTTTTATACCTGCCCCTGTTTTATATTTTTTAGCAACGCTAGTCATCAAAAGCACCAAAACGAAAAGCGCAATGATCATTTGAACTACATTTTTGGTAATAGAGAAGTCATATATAACGGAGTTATCTTCTGCTACAATTTCTTTTTCCGCATTGAATTTATATCCTTCAAATGCCAATTCACCTTCATGTCCAAATTTTGACGATGAAAACATTTTGATTCCTTTGCCAGGTACATATAATATAATTGGCAATGGAATGGTAGCGTGAAAAGATTCGTGCTTATTTTCTTTATTTTCTATGGTAAAAAAATGGAACTCATGTGCATCTTGAATGTGGTCCATGATGATTTTTGCCGGATCAAGACCTTCTTCTTTGGTTTCATGATGCTGTACTTCTGCTGGATGTTCAGAATCTTGTGCTTTAATAACCGAAGGTGTTAGTAGGGCAAAAAAGGCGAAAAGCACCACCAATATATGTTTCAGGCATTTAACTACCATAATCTTTCTTAATTTTGGCGCAAAGATAAGGCCATAGGGTTTAAATGTGAAAAATAGGAGGAAAAAGTTTTTGAGGTTGGGGATGTTTTTGAGGTTTTTGAGGTTGGTAGGGGTTGAAAATCTTCAACCCCTACTTGAATCTTTTGAACCCATTGAACCTTTTTGAACTCATTGAACATCCGAAACTTCATAAACCTCAAAAACCGCTCAAACTTCATAAACCTCTCAAACCTCCCCAACCTACACTATCGCCTTCTCTATCAATTCAAAATACGTGCCTTTTTTATCTAACAACTCCTGATGACTGCCCATTTCCATTATTTCGCCTTTATCGAGCACCATAATATAATCTGCTTTACGAATGGTACTTAATCGATGTGCTATTATTATCGATGTTCTACCTGCTATAATTTTATCAATGGCATGCTGAATCAATTGCTCCGTTTCCGTATCTACAGATGCGGTGGCTTCATCTAAAATTAATATGCTTGGATTGTACAAAATAGCGCGAACAAAAGAAAGCAATTGCCGCTGACCTACAGATAACGTTGCACCTCGCTCCATAATATTAAACGAATATCCACCAGGAAGCTGCATAATAAAATCGTGCAATTCAATCATTTTGGCGGCATATTCAACTTCCGATTTTGTAATCTCGGGATTCATTAATGTGATGTTATCTAGTATAGAACTGCTAAATAAAAATACATCTTGCAACACCACTGCAATTTGTTTTCTCAACGTCTCTAGATCTATTTTTTCTATTTCAATACCATCTATTTTTATCTTTCCTTGATTGATGTGATACAATCTATTTATCAAACTCACAATCGATGTTTTGCCACTTCCTGTATGCCCAACAATAGCCAAGGTTTTACCAGCAGGCAATTTGAAACTAATGTCTTTGAGCACATACTGGTCATCGTTATATTCAAACCAAACCTTATCAAATTCTACCTCTCCATTAAATGTTGCTTTTGATAATTGCAAATCTATATGATCAATTTTCATGTAATCTTCATTGTCAATCACTTTAAACACCCTTTCGCTGGCGATTATACCCATTTGTAAAACATTGAATTTATCTGCTATCATCCGTAAGGGTCGAAATAATAAATTCAAACACAAAATAAATGAGGTTACAATACCGGCTGTTTTTTGAGATTGTGGAATATCTAGGTGAAGCGATTTTTGTGCAGCCCACCATACCAACAATCCGATGCTAACTGCTGAAATCAATTCTACAAAAGGAAAAAAAACGGAATAGGCGAAAATTGCTTTGATATTTGCATTTTTATGCGTTGCATTGATTTTATTAAATTTCCTTTTTTCTGTTTCTTCTGCTGCGAATGCTTGTATTACAGACATTCCAGAAATGTGTTCTTGTACAAAAGCATTTAATTGGGCAACCGAATTTCTAACAATCACAAATGATTTATTTACAGATTCTTTAAAATAATAAGTGGCAACAATCATTAAGGAAAATGGCGCCAAACAAATTAATGTGATTTGCCAATCGGTATAAAACATATAAGACAATACTGCAATTATAGAGAGCATGTCTGCAATTATAGGAATCAATCCATCACTGAATATTTCATTTACGGCTTCTATGTCATTTACTGTTCTTGTGGTTAATGTGCCAATGGGGGTTTTATCAAATTGCGACAAATTGAAGTTGATGATTTTTGAATAAGTTGCCATGCGTAAATCCTTTACCACATGCTGACCAATTTTTGCACTTGTGTATGTAAAATAATATCGAAGTGCTGATTCAAGTATCAAAATCACAATTTGAATAATGGTGATTTCTAAAATAAAAGCGCCTGGGCCAGAAAGAAAAAATGCATCATTTCCAGATTGGATTCCTTTGTTTAGCGTAAGCTGAATAAGCATCGGACGAAGTGGCGCAACAATTGCAAGCACAAATGACATAAGCATTGATCCAAATAATATACGCTTGTAAGGCATTGCATAATCAAGCACCCTTTTTAATTGTTCTATGTTGAAATTCTTTCTTGGGGAAGGGTTTTTGTCCATTTTTCAAAGTTAAACAGAAGTAGAAGTAATCACAGATTTAACCCGGATTAATAATTTTCCATTTTTTTATTATATGCTTTTATGAAGATGGCACCTAGGTTTTTGTATGGCGGAATATAACTTTCCCAGCTTTCTCGAATGGCTTTGTTTTTATCCTGATTAAAAGTGGTAGATAATGAACGCCACATATCCTTCCAATCAACTTTATCATTATTTAAAAACGATTGATTGAGGTAGGTCATGATAGGTCTGTTGATATCACCCGCTCCTATTTCTTTCGTAGAAATGATATGTGCATCTGGCGATGTTTCTAATATCTTTTTTAAATTTTTGTATCCACCGCAAGACCCCAACAATACAATTTTTGCATTTAGCGGCATTCTGCTAATTGTTCCAGGTAACCAATAACTGTGTCCGCGGTGAATCACTACATTGGGATAGATTTCATTTTCTTCGAGATATTGATTTAGGTGGACTTGCGCACTATCGTCGAGATTTGCATCATAATCCAAAGGCAAATTGGCAAACACCCATACATTCCCTTTAATTGATTTAATTTCAACCCATTCTTTTTTCTTTACTAATTTCCAATCTTTTAAAGGAAACGAATTGAGAAATGGTGGGAAAAATGCTTTCCCATCTTCATCACCATAAAAGAAAACCTGTTGTACAATTCTAGCACTATCATCTTGCAATTCGGATTTCCCTATCTCAAAAATGGAAGGAATATTGGCTATTTCAGTAAGGTTGATGTGATTGGTCGTGTCTTCCGATAAAAAAATATTTTTGAGCAGATAGTAGATTAAAGCCCCATTTTCATTGTTATCATTTATGCATTCTGCTTCGTTTTCTTCAATATTTTCTAAAATGGTTTTTCGTAACGTTTTGTTGTTAATGCTGCTATATGAATCGGCCACATCAGTAGCGTCTTCCAAACTACCGGATTTATCTAAATTGGAAACAAATGCTTTCATAAGAGATGAAGAACTTTGCTTAGGCATACATTTCAAAAAAGTATCGAGTCGATTAAAATTGGCAATAATTTTTATAAACTTTTTAAAGTAATCGAATTTGATAGAGAGTAACAATGAATCACATCTTGGAGTTGTGCCCATGCGTTGTAACATTCTATTAAAACTATGCTTGAAACTGGATGTATAAATATCATTTTCCCCCATTACTACCATATAATAAATATCAATGGCACTTAACGAGTCTAAGGCTTTCATTCTTACGTTTAAATTGGCCTGTTCGTGTAGGACATTTATTGGTGTAATAAAATGCCTAATCGCTCTATCTTTCAAAACTTCTCGAAGTCCATTTGGACCAAACATAGCAATGGGCGTATCTTTCAAAGGCGATGACATTCTTTTAAAATACTCTATTTCTGTTTTTACCAATAATTTATAATAGCCAACACTATCGAAATCATTTTCCCCTTCACCAATATATTTTTGAATATCCGCTGTAGATTTTTTTTCAGAAAGTAAGTCGTCTAAAAAAGGAAAATAATATAACGCATTTGGTGTTAGACTTAGTCTTGCAACCGTTTCAACCAACTTGCTTTTATTTCGGTGGATAAGATTCCCTTCGGGTGTATTTAATGATTGTGCATATGTGTATAATTGAGCAGGACTGTATGCACAAGCAATATTTATCAAACTATCTGCAAATGGTTCATCAGCATAAGGACGAATGGTTGTAAGAATTATATCCGGGTGTAAATTGCAGTATTTGAAGTAAACAATTTTTTGTGCTTCTTTGGATGACTTGTTATCAGAAAAAACATTCGCATTTATTTTTACAATGCTGTATGGCATATCTTTTAATAACAATGGTAAACTGTTTTCTGTCTCAGCAGACTTGATAATTTTCGTAAAATTGTCAATCAGTTTGGGGAATTCAATAGCGGTGATTTCCTTTTTTTTCCACGCTAATTTAAAAGATTTAAGCACTGATTCGATATAACCTAAGTAACGAATTTTGTCGTTGTTTTTGTCAATGGCATTATTTTGTTCCACCCAATTTTGAAGTTCATCAATTTTCCGAAACAATACATCAGAAATTCTCAAATTCACTTCTTCATTGTTTACTACCCTCAACATATTGTCCAATACTCCGTCAATCCGATCACATTGTTTTTGTTCGTTATTTATTTTATCGTGAAAATATTGGCGGTAAAGTGGAATATTAGAGGTGTCTGCAAATGCCAATGAGGCAAATGATGTTAGTAAACAGAAAACCAACAAAGTGAGGTTTTTAAAACTCATAATTCAAATCAATTAATGCAATTTACTTCTTAGCCCTCAATAAATACAACTATAATAATAATAAAATTAAATGGCATTAACAATTTGATAATACATTTGTTATGTATAAATTAATTTATGGTGATTTAGTTACGTTAAATTTGCCATTATAAAAGTGAAATTAGCTATTTTAAAAAGAGACATCCTAATAACAATAATCGCAAAAAAAGTGTCATGAAAAAAGTTTTAATTGCAGATGATGAACAGGATATTCTTGATATCCTACAATTTAATTTAGAAGCCGAAGGGTATAATGTTGAAACCGCAAACAATGGTGTCATAGCTATCGAAAAAGCAAAAGCTTTTCAGCCCGATTTGATTATATTGGATGTAATGATGCCCGGAAAAACAGGAATTGAAGTTTGTAGCGCACTCAGATTATTACCAGCATTTAAATCTACACTAATTATTTTCTTAACTGCAATGAGTGATGATACAGCTGAAGTTAAGGGTTTAGAAATTGGGGCGGATGATTATCTAAAAAAACCAATTCGACCTAACGTATTAATGAGTAAAGTAAATTCTTTATTTAGAAGGGTTTCAAAAGAGATAGACCACAATATAAACCTTGGTGAACTAATTATTAATAGAGAAAATTTTAGCGTTCGTTTTAAAAATGTCGAAATAAGTCTTGCCAGAAAAGAATTTGAATTGTTGTCATTGCTGGCTTCTAAGCCAAGTAAGGTATTTTTAAGAAACGAAATTTTAAATCAAATTTGGGGGACAGAGGTAATTGTTGGTGATAGAACAATTGATGTTCACATCAGAAAAATCCGCCAAAAGCTAAATTTAGATTGTATTAAAACTGTAAAGGGAGTTGGTTACAAATTTGAACTTTAATTATTTATTTTTATTCTTTTTTATGTTCGTATTTTTATTGGGGACGACGTTGCGGCTTTTAGCGTAAAGGGTTAAACAAAAAGAATAATAAATGATGACTCCTCAAAAAAATATTACCCCAAACTATCTAGCTGCAATTTGCAGTACGGTCATTTCATTAACTATCTCAGGATTTATTTTCTTTTTAAAGCCTTCATGGAAGATTTTTGCCATTGCGCTTATAACTATTTTTATTTTTTGTTTTTTTTTGATTAGGTACGTTGTAAAACTTTTTATTTACCGACAAATTAAAATGATTTATAAATTAATTTCTCAAACAAAAGCTTCCAAAAGAGAAGAGTTTTATTATAAAAATTTACTCCCTCAAAAAAGTATTGAAGAGGTAAGAATTGATGTACAAAATTGGGCAGATCAACGAAAAAATGAAATTGAAAAACTTCATGAAAACGAAGCATTTAGAAGAGAGTTTTTACAGAATCTAAGTCACGAATTAAAAACACCTATTTTTTCTATTCAAGGATATGTAGAAACTTTGCTAGGCGGTGCTTTAAGCAACCCTGATGTAAACATTAAATTTTTAGAAAACACTTCAAAAAATATTGATCGACTCGTAAATTTAGTTGATGATTTAGATGAGATTTCGAAATTAGAAAGTGGAGAGCTCAAATTATCTTCAGTGAATTTTACCATACAAAACTTAATAAAAGAAGTTTATGATTCTCTTTATTTAAAAGCTTCAGACAAAGAAATTTCATTAACTATAAAAAGAGGTTGCGAATTACCTTTAACTGTACATGCAGACAAAGAGAAAATTAGGCAAGTATTGATAAATTTGGTTGATAATGCCATAAAATATGGAAAATCAAATGGGGTAATAGAAGCTGGCTTTTATAAAGTAGAAGGTAAAAAAATATTGATAGAAATAACCGATGACGGATATGGCATAGCAGAAGAACACCGCTCAAGAATTTTCGAAAGATTTTATCGTACAGACTCAGCGCGTACCAGGAAAGTAGGCGGAAGTGGGTTAGGTCTTTCTATTTGCAAACACATTGTTGAAGCGCACAATCAATCCATACATGTAAGGAGCACTGTTGATGTGGGGTCTACATTTGTTTTTGAATTGCCCGTATCAGCAAAGGAGGGATAAGGAAAAGAGCTTTGGTGGGTTTGAGCCTTTTTAATGAGTTCAAAAGGTTGGTAATTTATCTCACATAATAGCTATATGCATTTGGTGTTTGGCATTTTTGGTGAATTGAGGTTGAGGTTTCTTTTAGTGGACCGAAATCATATCTAACATCAATTATCCATTATCTAACCTCCAGCATCCAAAAAAAAGACATCCAATTTCTTGAATGTCTTTTTAAAGTAATTGAATAATTTTAAGTATTTATTTTTCGAGTATTTTAAACTCTACCCTTCTATTGCTTTGACGACCTTCTTCAGTTTCATTTGAAGCAATTGGGCTATTTTTTCCAAAGCCTTTTGCTGTTATTCTAACCCCTTCAATTTTTTTAGACATTAAATATTGTTTTACAGTAGATGCTCTGTCATCTGACACCTCTTGATTTCTTGTTTCATCTCCAATATTATCTGTATGTGCCGATAATTCTATTTTCATATTTGGATTTGCACGCATCACCCGAACGATTTTATCTAATTCTACATATGCGTCATCGCGCAAAACAGATTTTCCAAAGTCAAATAATATATTTTTGGCTACCAATATTTCACCCTGTTTTAAATCAGAGAAATTATCATCAATATTGATTCTTTTGCCTTCTACAATATTGCCATTTAACGAATCCTTATCGTCTGTAATTGCAATTTCAGACACCAAATTATAATCACGGTTTACTTCGTTAATTAATTCAGCAACCATTAAATCTAATGTGTCTTTTATTTCTAAATAATTTTCTGTTTTTGATTTGATTATATACTTTTTACCATACGGCAGTGAAATATTATAGCTGCCGTTTGTTACACGAACTGTTTCTGTTTTTACCCCTTCTTCAGAAATCACGTCGTAGGTTATTGTGGCATCAACATTATTTGAGTTTGCATCTAGCATTTTCCCTTTTAATTGCACAAACAATTTAGCTTGTTGCCATTTATTGAGTTTTACTTTTGCAATATCCGTTTCTCCAAGAGAATTTTTATTTGTTGAAAAATAACCAACCTCTCCCACTGCATCTGTAGAAAAATATGCCTCCCATTTTTCTGAATTTACAGAATCTCCCAAATTAATCGGATTGCTCCATTTTAACCATGAATCGTCTAACCTTTTTGCCATCCAAATATCATGTCCTCCAAATCCTCCTATTCGATTGCTTGAAAAATACAAAGTAGTATTATCGGCTGCAATAAAAGGAGAAATTTCATCATCATCATCATTACTCAACATGTTTATTTTTACAGGTACTGACCAATTATTTCCGTCTATATTTTTGCTGATATAGATGTCATTGTTGTCATTATTTTTTTCTTCAGAAAAATAAAGGAATAATACTTTTCCATCAGTACTCATAGATGCTCCAGAATAAACATCAATTGACATCCCTGCGTATCCTGAAATATTTATTTTTTTTGGCTCGCCCCAAACACCATTCGTTTTTGTACTTAAAGAAAACCCTTTGCCAGATATCTTGCCATTTTGATAAGCACCTCTAATTAAAATAGTATTGCCATCTGGAGAAATCCAAAAAACTGCATTTTCTAATTGTGCATTTATTGGTGTTGTGCATTTTACTGCTTTTCCCCATTTGTTTTTTTCATCTAATTCCGAAAACCAAACAGTTTGTCCAAACTTTTTGGTTTTCGATTCATCAATTGAATTCCCTTCAACGATATAAAACAATTTTTTTCCATCAAACGAAATGGTTGGTCTGAGTTCAGCAGATGCAGTATTAATATTATTACCAAGAATTTCTACATTTGATTGTGCATTTGTATTTGCACATGCAAAAACTATGATAAAGAAGAAAAGTAGTTTTTTCATAAAAAATTTATTTGAATACCCTTAGAATTTTGTCATTTTTTTAATTACTCCCCTTTCTACCAGAAATTCAACTTTTTGTAAAATCTTGTTCCTGGATTTGTTTGTCTACCAGCTGTGATGATTAATGACAATTCATTTCTTTTAGCGCTGTAAGCAGGGAATTTTATAGAATTGATCGGGTGTTCATAAGAATATCTCAAATTGACATTTCTTCCACAAGTTAAATTTAAATAAGGCATCATTGTTTGGAAATTACGCGTATAAAAGCCAAAATTAGGATTGATCTTACCTTTTGGATCAGTTCTATAAAATTCTAAACCAGCCCAAAAAGCGGTAATTTCTAAGTTATCGTCAGTATTTCTGCTGCGTAAATATAAACCCTCTTTCCAAAACATATTTTTTTGAACAATGCCCCATTTGTCATTATATCGCAGGCGCAAAATTGAATGAGCAGTTACTCTATGTCTTAATGCTGGTTTGTCTTTATCTTCTACATCACTTGCATCATATTGTGGATAAAAAAGATGGTGCATCGCTCCGCCCAATTCAAACATCACTGATTCCGTAACTCTTCCATAATATGCTCCAATATTCACATCGGTATAAGATTCAGAGCCTGATCTATCTCCAGCGGCGTTACCAAATTTATAAGGATAACGAAAAGCACCACCGGTAATTTCTTTGTTAAATGCTTTTCCTTTGCTCTCATCAAGTACCCCATTTGCATTTGTAAATTGTAACCCAAAACCAAAGATTCTGTTTGATTTTGTGTAAAAATGACGTGCTAAAGATAAAGAATAGAATGTTGCTTTTATTGGAGAAGTTTCGTGGCCATAAGTATAATAATTAAAACCAGTACCCCAGTAACCAGTCACTTTTTTCTTGTTGCCAGATTTATCTTTCCCTGCTTCTGTGTTATCATCTCCAGTTTGATTTTGAGGATTTTCATCACCGCTGCTTCTGTATTTACCAAGTTTAATGTCGATACTCACATTTTGATGATTCATGTAAACGGTTGATTTAGAAACAAAAGAATCTTGTGCAATGGCATTTTGCCAACTTGATAACCCAGATACACGAACTTTACCATCAAACCTACCGGTTAGTGCTGGATTAAACTGAATTGGTGCAGACCAAATTTGAGAGAATCGAGCATTTTGTCCTATTGCATTAAATGAGTTCAGGAAAAGAACCACGATCAGAAATTTCTGACTTTTCATAATTTTTATTTTTTTCTTTGGTTAATTTTGAAAATTGTATTGATGTATTTTATTGCCTTCTATATGATTTTCGTTTTGAGCGTTTCCTTTAACCGAATGAAATTCGGGTAAAAGTTCGCTGATTAAATCTCTAAATAATTCTGGTTCATAAAAACCTTCTAATGATTTTAATTTTTCGATGATAAAATCTGCATCAGACTGAATTACTTTATTTTCTGCACTTATCATGATTTTTTCATGATGCGTTTCTTTCATTTTTTCATCTTTTGCAAACACTTCCTCGTATAATTTCTCTCCTGGACGTTGCCCAATAAACTGAATTTTTATATCTTGATCTGGAATAAAACCAGCCAAACGAATCATATTTTTAGCTAAGTCTACAATTTTCACCGGTTCACCCATATCAAAAACAAAAACCTCCCCTCCTTCAGCCATTACTGAAGCTTCCAAAACCAATTGGCAAGCTTCGGAAATTGTCATGAAATACCTTATCATTTCAGGATGTGTAACCGTAACAGGGCCTCCTGCTTTTATTTGTTTTTTAAACAATGGAACAACTGATCCGTTTGAACCCAACACATTTCCAAATCTAGTAATAACGAAAGAAGTATTGTTTTTATTATTGTCAGCTGCTTGAACAACTTTTTCGGCAAGACGTTTAGTTGCTCCCATTACACTTGTTGGGTTAATGGCTTTGTCTGATGATATGAAAACAAATTTTTCAACTTTAAATGAAATCGATTTTTTTACAATAGTTAACGTACCAAATACATTAGTTTTAACGGCCTCCCAAGGAAACTCTTCCATCAATGGAACGTGCTTATATGCCGCTGCATGATAAACGAAATTGGGCCTAAATTGATCAAAAATTCTATCCATTAATTCTTCATTACGAATATCTGTTAGTATAAATTTATATTGAACTAATGGATGTTTGCGTTTTAAATCTTGTTCTAAATCATACAATGCGCTTTCAGAAAAATCCACACAAATAATCAATGTTGCATCATGTTCTGAAAGTTTACGTACAATTTCGCTACCTATAGAACCTGCTGATCCTGTTACCAAAATTGTTTTGTTTTTCAAACTTTCTGCAACATGCTCATCATACAGTTCAATTTGCTTTCTGTTCATCAAATCTCCAATTTCAATTGATGCCAATCTTTCAAATTTAAAACTATTGTCAAATAAAGATTCAACAGAAGACAATTCTTTTAATTTCAAATTATAAGGTAAAATATCTTCTAGAAATTTAGCTTTTCGTGCTGGCAAAATAGATTTGTTGGCAATTACTACATCCGTAATACTATATTTATCTATGATGAAGCCCAATTCATTTGATGCGTCAAAAACGCGGATACCCCCAATAAAACGACCGATTTTTTTCTTGTCATCGTCTAGAAAACCGACTATATTATATTCATCTTGATATAAGCTATTTATTGACTTTTTTAGAAAAACACCCATTTCACCGGCACCATAAATTAGCAACCTTTTAGGTTGATTTACTGATTTTGTTCTGCGATAATGAAAATAGAGATAACTTATGATTAATCTCGTTCCTATAATGTAACAAGTAGTAATAAAAAAACTGATAACAAAAATCTCGGGTTTTAATTGATTTTTTTCAGAAAAAAATATGCCAATTGTTATGCTAAAAACATGAATTAATAAAATGATGAAAGTTAGTGTTAAATAATCTTTACTATTAAAAAAGCGGATTACTTTTTTGTAAATACCAAAAATTACCCAAGCAAAAATACCAAAAGCGATATGAAAAAACAGTCGATATAAAATAGTGTGAATGGGAAATTCATTAATGGATAAAATACGGTAATTGGCTACAACTGCCGATAGTAAACCAAGCATAACCAATAACTGATCGCCAATAAGTACCAGTTGAGAAGGTCTAATAATATTTTTTCTTGATTCTTGCATGTATGCTATTGTACGCCTAAATGTTTTTTTATTTCTAATATTACGTTTTCAATTGTTGTATCTGGCAAGTTAGAACCACTTGGCAAACACAGTCCGGTAGCAAACAATCGATCTGAAACACCATTGTTATACGATAGACAGCTAGCGAAAACCGGTTGTTGATGCAAAGGTTTCCACAATGGCCTAGTTTCAATATTTAGTGTTTCTAAATATATTCGCAAATTTTCTATGGTACCCAATTTAAAATGATTTTCATCAAAAACTACAGTAGTTAACCACCTATTAGAAAAAAATCCATTGGGTTCTTCTAGAAAAGAAATTCCTTTCACACCTGCTAATCCAACTTTATATTGTTCAAATATTGAACGTCTTTTTTCAATTCTTTCCGGCAGAACTTCCATTTGACCCCTTCCAATTCCTGCGCAAATATTACTTAACCTATAATTATACCCAATTTGAGTATGCAAATAATAAGGAGCAGGATCTTTTGCTTGAGCTGAAACATGTCTTGTTTTTGTTACTAATGTTTCATCATTGCTCAATAAAGCGCCACCGCCACTTGTTGTTATGATTTTGTTTCCATTAAAACTTAAAACCCCTACTTTTCCAAAGCTACCACATGCTTTTTTATTATATCGGCTTCCCAAAGCTTCTGCTGCATCTTCTATTATTGGAATTCTGTATTTTTCTGATATTGCAATCAACTCATCCATTTTTGCGGGCATCCCATATAAATGGACAACCACAATCGCTGCAATTTTTTTCCCTTTTTGCAATTGGTCAGCAATAGCATACTCTAATAATTGCGGATCTATGTTCCATGTATCTGCCTCGCTATCTATAAATACTGGTTCAGCTCCACAATAAGTGATTGGAAATGCTGAAGCAGCAAATGTAAAACTCTGACACATGACAATATCTCCAGGATTAACATCCAATAAGGAAAGTGCAAGATGCAATGCAGCGGTTCCTGAATTTAAAGTTACTGCAGCTTTAACCCCAACATACTCAGATAATTGCTTTTCGAAAAAATCAACGTTAGGCCCTAATGGAGCAACCCAATTCGTAGAAAACGCTTCTTCTACAAACTTCCTTTCATTCTCACCCATATGAGGCGATGACAACCAAATTCTAGACACGTTTTATGATTATTTTTACCCAAATTTTAACAATTCCGAATCTTTACGAAGTTAATTAAAAATTTTAAATTTATAGTTTAAATAAAAGAATTAATTGAAACATAACCTTCATTTCTTAGATAAGTTCAATTTTATCTCAAAAAACACTTTTTCAAACTGAAAACACAATTAATGTGCTTAAAAAAATAATAATAATCTAATTCCTTCCGTTGAAAGCTTCCGCAGTTGCTTGACCGTTTTGGTTTATCCCTTCTGAAACAAAGATTTTTTTTATAGTCATGAAGATGATTTTAAAATCTAATAGGAAGTTTACATTGCTAATGTACCAAACATCAAGCTCAAATTTCTTATTCCAGCTTATCGCATTTCTTCCATTCACTTGGGCCCAACCTGTAATACCTGGCCGAACACAATGACGTTTTTTTTGTTCTTCTGTATACAAATCTAAATATTGAATCAGCAAAGGCCTCGGACCAATTATACTCATATCGCCCATTATTACATTAAACAATTGAGGCAATTCATCTAACGATGTTTTACGAATCCATTTCCCAAAAGAAGTCAACCTGATTTCATCAGATAATAAATTCCCGTTTCTATCTCTGGCTTCAGTCATACTTCTAAATTTTATTAAATAAAAAAGTTTTTCTTTGTACCCAACCCTTTGCTGTACAAAAAAGAATTTTCTATGGCCTGTAATTAAAAGTAAAAGTATCAATATCAACATAACCGGCATCAGTACAATTAAGGCTATTAAAGCAACCATAAAATCCATTCCTCTTTTGAGTATACTAGAATAAATGTCATTAGATTTTTGAGGTGAATTATACATTTTTCAAACGTGTTTCGTACTCTTTTAGCAAAATTTGCCAAAGTGTTTTTTGATTATAATTATCTGTTATTTTCTGTTGTATTCTTTTTGCAAAAGTATTTGTTTCGTCAGGATTTGACCTTGTTTCCATCATAGCATTTAATAATAATTTGACGTTTTTTGTTGGGACGAGTTTTCCATCAATTCCATCTTCTACAATTTCGTTGCACCCATTGATATCACTGATTAAAAGCATGCAGCCCATCGATCCTGCTTGTAATGGTACATTAGGAAAACCTTCTCTATAGCTTGGAAATACCAATACTTTTGCGGCTGCTAAATAAGGCCTAATGTCTTGTTGAAAACCCCAACATTTAATTTGTGAATGATTATTCAACATTGTCTGATGCTTTTCTTCCAAAGGGTCCAAATCTGGTTCAGGTGCACCTACTAACCAAAGTTGATCTTCTGGGAAATGTTTGTTTAGTTCGATAAACGCGTCTAGTAATTCTGCTATTCCTTTATCCTTTACAATTCTTCCTACAAAAATCCAAACCCAACCAGATGCAGTTAAATTTGCTTTATTTTTTAATTGAATGGCAGATTGTTGAATGTTGTCATCAATCGAGAAATGATCGCTGTTAATTCCATTGCTTGACCCATTACCCAACACTTTCATTTTCCCATTGGCAATGTTGAGTGATTCCATGAATTTCTTTTGAACAAATGAATTGGGGAAAATTGCATTAGATGCAAAGGCTGTGAGCTTTTCTACAAAAATTAAAACTTTCCGCATCAATCCTGTAGACTCCACCCAAGGCAATCCGGCAATCGTATGTAAACGAATAGGTACGCCGGCGAACTTCGCTGCCCACATGCCAATTAATCCTGCTTTTGGCGTATGTGTATGTACAATATCAGGTTTGATTTTATTTAATATTCGGGTAAGTTGTATTAAACTTTTTAAATCTTGAATTGGCGTTATTTTTCGGGTAAGCATTACCGGTATGTGGACGCATTCTTCCTGTTCAAGTAACTTAGGGACTTCTTCTCCAGGGCTACTAATCATGGTAACCTCGAAGCCATTCTCACTCATGAATTTCATTTGTCCTTTTAACAAAACCAACAAAGAAACAGGAACGGTTGTAATACGAACTAATTTTGGCATTGGGATATTTCTATTTTAGGAGTAGGGATTTATGTTGCTAAAATTCTGTTTGTAGTTTCTTCCATGGTTAAGCTTTCCATTCCAAATTTATTTTTTAGTTTATTAAAATGATTGGCTATTTGTTGTAACTCAAGCATGCATTCATTAGGATGGGTGCCAAAGTTTTCGGGGTGCCACCACAAATGATAATACGCGTTGTTTTTTGCAGCCATGGTCATTTCATTTAATATCCTATTTAGTTTGAGTTTATTTTGAAGTGTAAATTTATGGTTCCAAGGCCTATATAATCGAGCAGCAGGAAGTTGCAAAGGATTTTGATTCTTATCAATATCATTTAATGACACCATTTTAATGGGTTGGAATTTTAAATATGCATCCCCTGTTCTAAATATTTTTTTCAACAAACTAGAATCCGCAGCATAAGACCAATACCAAATAGCGGGATTTGTTCTCACTGATGTAATGCCAAATTCCGTACAAATAGACAAGTAATCTTTATTGAATTGATTTCTTGGAAAAACAAGGGATTTGATTTCTATGCCTTTCTCAGCAGCAACCTTGCAAGCCATTCTGATATCTTCTCTGAACTGCTCTTTATTTTGCCCTGCTTCTAAGCAAAAATAATGTGCAAAAGTATGGGTGCCAATTTCTTGATAAGGGGTATTTTTTATCAAATTAATTAATTCCGGAGCAAAATGTTCTAAATCGTTTTCTGAAGAAAACCCATTTTTTTTTATCCATTCGTAAGCAGATACTTCAGGATTATCAAAAGAAGGAATTTGATTTGGCAAATTCTCATTCCACTCTTGAGCATTTTTGAAATACAACATCCCTACAATAGCCCAAGTAACATGCAGTTCATTTTTTTCAAATAAAGACAACATTTCAGGGATTACTTTTCTAGTATTTGAAAAATAACGTTGGCTTTTTTCATTTAATGTTTTCATCGTTTCGAAGCTACCCCAATGTAGTTCGAAATCTAATGAAATTGAAAAAATACCGTTATTCAGCATACCTATTTTTTTATTCTACAACTTACTGATTTTTTTGTTAATGGTAATAAGTGAAAGTGCTTTTAAATATAAAAGAAAAAAGAAAGGCATCAACTGTGCTTTTTGACGTAATGCAATACCCAAATTTCCTGTAATCTGTGCCAAAATTACAGAACCAAATAAAAAAGCAAATAAAGAAATTTTAAAATACCCATTCCAGCTAGACCAACTTTTTATTAGCCATTTAATAATTTGAAATGCCATAATTAAGCAAAAGAAATTTTCAAATGACGCCAGAAATCCCAATAAACCCAATCCATCAAAAAACAAAGGCCGGAACCAAAACGTAAAAATTTTATAGGCGAAATTGTAATTTCCAATATCAAGACCTGATGAAGCTTTTGAAAGTTCTGAAGTACGGTGACTCAATGTAGTTGATGATGTGAAATCAAGCGTATCTGTATCGGTAAACTTTAAAACACTTCCACTCAAATTGATAAATAAAAATACAGAAACGATAATAATCGACCATTTAAAAAATGGTTTTAGCCCACCACTAGTAACAAATAATCCGATTATAGACCCCAATACAATAGCAAGTAAAATATGGGGCCGAACCATGAATATTAAAAAAGCGCCAATTGCAGTAGGGATTACTCTTCGATTTATTCTGCTCAAACCAAAAGCAAACAAGCCAATGGCAAATGTGATAATACTACCCTTTCCTAAGGATGAAGTCCAGAAATGCACATTGGGCAATAAAAACACCAATTCCAAAGGACTATAGCTTCCCCAAACTGGCTTTAATTCAATATTTTCAACTGCTACTAAATAAAAAAATACGGACGCAAAATAGCCAATGTAAGAAAAGATAAGCATCACTGAATAATATCCTAACCCAAGGGTTTGGGTTAATGGCCAAGCCAAAAAACCGATAAACTTCGTCCCTGATTTAAAGAACGAAAACCAATCATCTTCATACATTGTTTTATTATAGTAATTAAAAGAATCACTTCTAGATGATGATGAATACAGAATATATGCAATGGTTAAAATAAAATGTACTGTAAATAACAGCCAAAGATAGCCTTCAGATTTAACCTTGAATCTGCTGTAAATAGACTTTATGAAAAAAGTATTTAGCAATAAAATAAGCAATATTATAAATACAACTTCCATGGAGTTAAAATAGTTCTATAGATCCCATTGAAGGGTCCCATTTTTTAAAATGATTAAAAGAATCCAATTGTTGACTAGCCAAAGTTTTTAATGTAATGGTTGGCCCTTTTTTAAATGGACCAAACATTCCCAATGGGTTGTTTTTGTCATGTTGAAACAAAGGCGAAATGCCACAGGTTACAACAGCTGGACGAATGTTTCGAATTAATGTTTTGTATGCTTGTTTTGCTTGTTTTTCTCCAGTGTTTTTTTCAGTCCACAATTCACAAATACGAAGTTCAATAAATTTATTCACTTTTTTCAATCTAAACACAATACCAAAACCGCCAGGATCAATAACTGCTCCGTAGTTTGCTACCGGACAATCTTGATATCTCCATTTCAAAAAAGCTTTGTTGATTCCTGTATGAAAATGCGTTGTAGAATTTTGCACTTTCCAATTAGCATCAAGTTGATCCAGCGCTGTTTGTATGTCATAATTTGAAAGCAAATTGCTTACGGATTTCTCTGAAAAAATACGAGGCAACAAGCTGCCTGCGTTTATAAAAATGGGCATTTTCCCATTTTCGTACCATCCCATTTTTAAATACCCAATGATGCTTATTTTATTGGGAGAATTAAAAACAAATTCGGTGCCTTCTTGTGTACATTCATCAACGGCTTGAAGGGTTAGTTTTTTAAATATCCCTTTTCCCTGATGTGTTGGCAATGTTGCCGTGTCTACAGCACGAACTGTTTTAATGACTTCTTCACCACAAACCCAATTCCAATACATAAAAGCCCTCACACCAATGATTTTATTGTTTTCTTTTGCCAGTAAAATCTTTGACTCGCCAAATGGATTTTCAATATGTTTCCAAATAAAATATTCAACTGATTTTGGCAACAATCCTTCGCCTAAACTAGATTTTAAAACCGTAATGATTTCTGGTATATCCGATGATGTAGCTTTAACAACCTGCATGTCTATTTTTTTAAAATTTCGTAATAGGCCGTTTCTGTTTCTTTAACCATTTTCTTTAAACTAAATGATTCTTGAACACGAATTCTAGATTGACTCGATAATTTCTGTAAAGCTGATTTATCTTTTATCAAATATTCGAGATGACTTTCGAGTTGTTTCCATTCTGCAACAGGCGATGTAAACCCGTCTACGCCAGGCCTAATCACTTCTTTAATACCTCCGGCATCAGTAGATACAACAGCACATTCCATGCTCATCGATTCTAACAAAGCAATGGGTAAGCCTTCAAAAGATGAAGTCATCATAAAAATATCAAATGCCGAAATCCATGGTTTTACATTGGCTTGCAACCCCGGAAAAATGATGTGATTTTCCATACCCATTTCTTTTAAATGCGCCATGATTTCATTTTTCAAAATCCCATCACCAACAATACACCCTTTTACATTTGGATGTTTTTCATGAATCGCTTTAAACAATTCGATCCATTCTTTCAATCTTTTTTGAAATCGAAAAACAGCAATTACACCAATAAAAATATCGTTTTCTTTTAATCCAAGTTCTTTTCTCTTTGTAATTCTATCTTCAGCATTTCTTACAAAAGTTCTTGTATTTACGCCATTTAAAACAATATGAACAGGTATTTTAGGATGAATCGATTTTTGTATAGAATCCGCTACGTCATTAGAAACGGCTATCACTTTTGTTTGCCAATTGAACGTGATTTTATTTAAAAACTTAGTGACGAAATGGTACCGGTCTTGGATATTATGCTCGGTATACATGACCGGGACATTATGCAGTTTGTAAATTAATCTACCTGCAAAACCTGCCCATGGAAGATGACAATGCACCAGTTTGATTTCATTTTTTTTGATGTACTCAATTATTTTTGGAACCTGTGTAATAATGCGAATATTATTGGTTGCTGGAAATAATTTTACAATACCTCCATTGGCTTCGATACCTGCCACCATTTGGTTTTTCCATTGCAAAAAATAAATAAAATGAAACTCGAATACATTCAAATCATGTTCTTGTAATACTTCCTGCAACAGCATTTCTGCTCCGCCTCTGCCTAACGATTTAACAATATGTAAAACTTTTATTTTAGGCATTTTTTATTTTTATTAAAAATCAAACTGAGTATACATGTCTTATAATTATTGACTAGCAAGCCATTCTTTAAATCGAATTATCCCATCTTTTAGTGTAGTATTTGGTAAATAATTAAGTAAGTCTTTTGCTTTTCTGATGTCAGAAAAAGTAATGGGTACATCTCCTGGCTGCTCAGGTAATTTATTGATTATCGCTTTTTTTTCAAACACCGTTTCTATTGTATTTACCAACTCGGCAAGGGATATGGCATGACTATTTCCTAAATTAATGATTTCGTAATTGGTTTTATCATAGTTTAACGCTCCAACTATTCCTTTTACGATATCGTCTACATATGTATAATCTCGTTGTGTATTTCCATCGCCAAAAAATGGAATCGCTTCATTATTTAATATCTTTTTACTAAATGCATGAATGGCTAAATCTGGACGTTGTCTTGGACCAAATACAGTAAAAAAACGTAGTCCAATAAAGCGAATACCATACAAATGGCTATAAACATGCCCTAACAATTCTCCGGAAATCTTTGTACTTGCATAAGGACTAATCGGATTCAACAAACCATCGGATTCAACCCATGGAATATTTTTATTTATCCCATAAACACTACTTGATGAAGCAAATACAAATTGTTGAATAGATTTTTTTCGGGCAAATTCTAATAGATTTTGTGTGCCGGTAACATTGGTTTGTTGATAGGCAATTGGATTTTCTATTGAAGGTCTTACCCCAGCTTTAGAGGCCAAATGTATGATTGCTTGATAGGTTTCTGTTAGATGTAAATCAATTGCATTGGCATCTACAATATCCAATTCATGAAAAATTAAATTGGGATGATTTATTACTGCAGATAAATTTTTCTGCTTAGTTTGCTTCGGGTAAAAAGTATCATAATTATCAATTACGGTTACATGATATTCATTTTTCAATAAATATTCTACCACATGACTTCCTATAAAACCTGCTCCTCCAGTAACAATAATGTGTTTAATTCTACTTTGCATGCTTCAAATTTCTTCTAATTACCCCTAATTTAAAAACCTTAACTTTCTTGGTTTGTTTTTTTCTCTTTTTTATCGCTATCGCTGATATAGCTTGAATAATAGCCATAACCATACTTGCGTTTGTAATAATAATAGCCATATTTATACCCAAAATATCCGCTATTTTTTACGCCATTAAATAAAATTGAAACGTTTTTAAAAATGCCACTTTCACGCCATTCATTAATCTCTAATACTTGCTCTTTAATAGTTTGATTAAAACGGGTAACAATCAACGTTAGATCAGCCCATTTACCCAGAATTTGCGCATCAGCAACAATACCATAAGGCGGTGAATCCACTACAACAACATCGTAATTTTCATCGAGGTATTTTTTAAAATCAACCATATATTTTGTTGAAATTAATTCTTGTGGATTGGGTGGTACTGAACCTGATGGAAAAAGATCAAGCGTTTCTTTTTCTTCATCAATAACTTTCACCCTAATTTCATCAACAGTTTTTCTACCAGTTAGCATTGTTGTAATTCCAACTTTATTTTCGGAAATGCCGAGTGCTTTTGAAATTTTTGGTCTTCTTAAATCAAACTCCAAAAGCGCCACCTTTTTCCCTTGTAATGAATAACTTTTAGCAATATTCATTGAAAGGAATGATTTACCCTCACCACTTACATTTGAAGTAAGTAAAATATAGCTAGTTCTATTCTCATTAATTAGATAGAAATCCATATTTGTTCGCAATGTTCGAATTTGTTCGCCAAACATAGAACGATTATTTCCGCCAATTACAAAAGGAGTTGATTCATCATACTGTACCAGCTCTAGTTCCGCTATTACCGGAATTGTTGTAAGATTTTGAAGTTGTTTTTTGGAAATGATTTTTTTGTTTGTTATTTCTTTGATGATTGCAAATAAAATCGGCACTAATAAGCCAACCAAAATGAAAGAAAACAATATGGTTATTTTGGAGGGTTTTATGATTGCTTTGTTTTTTAAAGGGGGGTAAATTACTTTTGAATTTACAGTAATTGAAGCCTTAGCGATGAGTGCTTCTTCACGTTTTTGCAGAAGGGTTAAATATAAAGCTTCTTTGATGTTTTGGAAGCGGGTTTTGTCCATCAATTCTTTTTCTGCTAATGGAATCTGGCTCAACATTTGATTAGCCAATTGCATTTTATTTTCGTAAGTATTTTTAGCAATTTGCAAATTACTTTTATAATTAAGCAATTGATTTTCCATATTGCTTTTTAAATCAGCCAAATTTTTATCTACCAATTCAAGTGCAGGATTAGTTTCCTGTGCACTCATTGCCAATTTATCGCGTTGCATACGCATTTGTTGAAATTGAGAAAGTAAGTTTTGTATTCCTGGACTTTCAATGCCAACAAAAGACAAATCTGCTTCTTTTATTTTAGGATTATTAATGTATGTTTCTACTGCTTTTATGGTGTTTTCTAAAATGCTTATTCTAATAAGCTCATTGTCATAATTTTGAGCGTTTTTTAAATAAACATCCCCATTGGTGGTATTTCCAATCATTCCCCTTTCTGCTTTAAATGCAGCAAGTGAATTTTCAATGGAATCCAATTCATTTCTTAACGGATCCATTCTATTTTCAATAAAATTTATGGCTTGCAAAAAACCGAGTGACTTATCTTTTGTCATTGCCTCACTATGCAATTTGGTCAAGCCATTTAAGATATCTATGGCGCGCTCGGCAGAAATATCTGAATAATTAACCGTTAACACATTGCTTTCTTTTGAAGTAGCAACAACAAGCGAAGAGCTTAATCCAAATGCAACGATAAGTTTATTATTGTTATAGCAATAAATAGGCGTGAAGCTATTGAACTCTTTTAACTTGTGAATTACAATTTTGTGCTTATTCAATACAAAAGGAATTTCCCAAAGTCCATCGCCTTCAACTTTACCAGATACGAAATGGAAGCCATTTTTTTTGGGTAAAATTGAAAAACTGATTTCTGGAGCATCTTGGTTTGCTAGGTCTAGTATCTCCCATTTAATAATGCCGTAAAAATCTTTGTTTTTAAACCTTCCTTGAGAAACAGATTTATATTGCAACCCTAATTCTTCAACCAATTCAGCTGCTAATGACGGTGATTTAAAATATTCAATTCGATCATTAAAAGGATCTCTTGATGACCCTAAAAATGCTTGTCCCAATGACATTTCAGATTTATCCTCAATACTGATACTTGTTGATAAAGTATAAACAGGCGTGATGTATCTTAAATAAATACTTCCTAATGCAAATCCCAACATCGCAAACAATAAAATAAATGGCCATAATGCCAATATTCTTCTGAAATCAATATCAAAAGAAGAACCTGTATTTGCAGATTGATTATTTTTTACATAATAATCAGGCTCTGAAACATTGGCCTTGTTCCCTTCCCAAATGTTTTTATCTTCTTTCATGTGTTATAATTTAATACAAAATGTAAAATTAAAAAAGACTATCTGGTATAGCGAATTAATAATGTTGAATAGCGCTTTTAAAATTTTAATTTTTTCCCATTTTTCATATTCTCTTTTGATGTAATAAATTTCTAAATGGGCATTTCATTGATAAATAATATCTTTTTTATTTTAAAGGTTTTAAGATTTGGTAAATTTCTGTATGGCAAAATTTTAAATAATCAATCTTGTAATTAAAATTAATAAACCTACAATGGAAACAAATAGTGTAAAGGTCAACCTTATTGGGCTTGTAGGACTAATCAACCAATTGTATTTATTGGGCATGATATAAATAAAATCATTGCTTCGAAGGAAAAAATAAGGCGATTCGAAAATCTTTTTACTCGTTAAATCAATTTTTGAAAAATATCTTTTGCCGCTATCCTCTCTGATAATCCATGTATCTGATTTGTCATTCGACTCTAGCTTTGATTCGTTTTGAGCAATAGCTTCTAAAATGGTTAGTCTTTCGTTTGTAATGTTTATTGTGGACCCTTCATTTCCAATTAAGATATACACCTTACCTGCCAAATTCACACTTACAAATAGGTCTTTATAATAAAAAGCCAACTTAGACTTTATAATATTTTCGGTTTCTTTTGTTGTTAGTCCATTTACAGGGATTTTACCTATAAGCGGGAAGTCTATATTCCCTTCTAAATCAACCAAAAATCCGGTAAGTCCTGTATTGTTGCTCCCATTAGTACTTCCAAAAGGATTCAAAAATGACATTAAACTAGGCTCTGTAGAAGTAACTGTAATATTTAAACGATCGGATTTTTGAATTCTTTGAATAGCAAAATGTTTTATACTATCAAGTTGTTGTACAGACACTTGTTGATCTTTGAATAAAATTTTACCTTTTGTTATGCCACAAGAACAAAAATTAATCATCATTAACAATAAGGCCGACCAAAACAAACTATACTTTACCATATTAATAACTTATTGTAAAATTTTAAATGTAATTCTGTTTTTTTTAATAAAAACAAAGATAATTATTAAGTTGAATAGTATTTACAAAAACAAATGAACGCATTTCTTTATAAATTATATAATGTGAATTCTAAAAGCTTTTTAAAAAAAATTACGAATAAAAAGTAATAATCAACCAATATTAATAAATCATTAAATTCAAAACATGCTTATAATAGTTAATTCAAAAGTCTAATTTAAAAGTTGACCGGCTGAAAGTTGAAAATTGACAGTTGAACACTTTTTACTTTTATAAAACCCATTCAATTTCTCCAACTTGAAACATATACTCGATTCCATTTTGTAATAACACCAATAATCCTTGATGATTTACATGAGAAATTGTTGCGTTTATTTGATTGCCTCTAATTTTAATTGCACAATTTTGACCTTTTTTGAAAAGACATTGGTTGTATTGTTCCCAAATTCGACTTTCATTGATTTGGTTTATGCTTTCGATGGACTCAATTATATCTTTATGAAGCGATTTTGCCAGTTGAATTGGTTCAAAATCTGTGTTTTTGATTTTTTTAAGCGACGTAGCCAAAAATATATTTTCAGGAAAATGAACTTGATTTACATTTATGCCTATTCCAACAATTGCCCATTTCCAATTATCTCCAACAAATCTATTTTCAATTAATATCCCTCCTGCCTTTCTGTCATTGATAAACAAATCATTTGGCCATTTTATTTGAACGTCCAATTGTAATATTCGAGAAATAAAATCTCTGCAAACTAGTGTTATGAAAGCATTGAATGCAAGCGTTTTTTTTTGAAAACATGCCTGAGGGCGAATCACAACAGAAAAGGTAATGTTTTCTCCCGGATTACTAATCCAGTTTTTTCCTCTTTGTCCTTTCCCTTCAGTTTGTTCGATGGCAAACCAAGCATCAAGATGTTGAGCCAATCCTTCAGAAACCATTTCCATGGCATATTTATTGGTACTATCCACCTGTTGAATGACATGAAAATTATATTGGTGTATATCCATACGCTTTCAAATGACAAAGAAATACTACTTTTGAATATAATTGCAAGCTAATTGATTTATCTTTTCATTTAAAAAATCATTTGCAATCCATTAAATTAAATTATACACTATTTTGAACAATTTGAACTTATTGAACGACAGAAAAAAAACAGCTGCCAAATTAACGAGAAGCAGTAAAATTATTAAAACCATCATTCAAGCCATTCAGGATAAAAAAGGAGAGCAAATTGTAAGTTTGGATCTGAGAAAAATCCCTGAAGCTGTTTCTGATTTTTTTATTATTTGTGAAGCCTCAAACAATAATCAGCTAAGGGCAATCGCAGACAACATTGAAAAAGAAGTAAAAGAAAAATGTGACGACACCCCTTACAAACATGAAGGTCGTCAGGCAGAGCAATGGATATTGATTGATTATGTCAATGTAGTTATTCATATTATGCTTCCAGAACCTAGAAAATTTTACAATTTAGAAGAGCTTTGGAGCGACGCCCCATCTATGTCTCATCACGAATAACAAACAACCTTTTTATTTAACGGCAATACATATTATGAATCAACAGAATCAGCAATCAACACCTCCTGAAAAAAAGACTCCTTTTGGAGAAGACCCTAAAAAGAAAAGCAAATTCAACATTTATTGGATTTACGGAATCATTCTTGTGATTTTAATTTCTTATAACCTATTAAGAAGCGTTGACGTAGGCGGCATTGTAATTACAAATCCCGGCCAGTTTGAAGAAATGTTATCCAAAGGGGATATCAACACCATTAAAATAATTCGTAATAAAAAAATAGTTCGCGTTTTTATTACCCCGGATAGTTTAAAACTTAAAGCTGGCTATTATAAAGCAATCATTGGTGCTAAAGATGAAAGAAGATTCAAAGCTGTTGCGAAATCAACTGAGCCTCAATTTTATTTTTCTGTTAGTGATTTAAATAGCTTTGAACTTGGACTCAGCAATTATTACACTAAAAACCCAACCGTTCGCCCTGTTAATAAAATAGCAGAAGATGAAGGTGAAGTTTTTAGTCAATTGATCAGTACATTATTACCCATTTTATTATTGGGTTTTGTGTTCATTATGATGATGCGCAAAGTTGGACCAGGTGGCGGCGGTGGCGGTGGCGGTATTTTCAACATCGGAAAATCTAAAGCCACTTTGTTTGAAAAAGGAACCAAAGTAAATATCAATTTTGGAGATGTAGCGGGTTTAGACGAAGCCAAAGTAGAAGTAATGGAAATTGTAGACTTCTTAAAAAATCCAAAAAAATATACCGCACTTGGAGGTAAAATTCCAAAAGGTGCGTTGTTGGTTGGTCCTCCAGGAACAGGAAAAACGTTACTTGCCAAAGCCGTAGCCGGAGAAGCGCAAGTGCCTTTCTTCAGCTTAAGTGGTAGTGATTTTGTGGAAATGTTTGTGGGTGTTGGTGCAAGTAGGGTTAGGGATTTATTTAAACAAGCCAGAGAAAAAGCGCCTTGCATAATTTTTATTGATGAGATTGATGCTATAGGAAGGGCAAGAGGAAAAAATGTAATGATGAGTAATGATGAAAGAGAAAATACCCTCAATCAGCTTTTAGTGGAAATGGATGGATTTGGAACAGACCTAGGAATCATCATTCTTGCTGCTACAAACCGTCCGGATGTATTGGATAGTGCTTTATTAAGACCAGGTCGTTTCGACAGGCAAATTAGTATCGACAGACCTGATTTAGTTGGACGTGAAGCGATTTTTAAAGTGCATCTTAAACCAATTAAAACTTCAGAAAAATTAGATATTCATAAATTAGCCGAGCAGACACCTGGATTTGCAGGTGCCGACATTGCCAATGTATGTAACGAAGCAGCCTTAATTGCAGCAAGAAAAAATAAAGAATCTGTAGATATGAATGATTTTCAAGATGCTATTGATCGAGTAATTGGCGGACTTGAAAAGAAAAATAAAATCATTTCTCCTGATGAAAAAGAAATAATCGCTTATCATGAAGCTGGACATGCTATTTGCGGATGGTATTTAGAACATGCTTACCCACTTTTAAAGGTAACCATTGTGCCTAGAGGAACTGCTGCTTTAGGTTATGCCCAATACACACCAAAAGAACAATACTTATATAATACCGATCAATTGATTGATCAAATATGTATGACTTTAGGTGGACGTGCAAGCGAAGAAATCTTTTTTGGAAAGATAAGCACAGGCGCTAGTAACGATTTGCAACAGATTACAAAGATTGCATACAGTATGGTTACCGTTTATGGGATGAACGAAAAAATTGGAAACATCAGTTATTACGATCCATCTCAAGAAAATTATTTTACAAAACCATACAGTGAAGAAACAGGTAAAATGATTGATACAGAAGTGCGTAAATTAATTGATGAAGCATATACAAAAACAAAAAATCTTTTAATAGAAAAGAAGTCCGACGTTGAAAAACTAGCGAAAGAATTGCTTATTAAAGAAGTATTGTTTAAAAGCGATTTGGAAACATTAATTGGGAAGCGTCCTTTTGAAGAAAAGAAAATCTTAGATGTTGTTAGCGAAGAACCCATCGCAGCAACTACAACTCCTGAAGAAAAAACAGAATCTTCAACAGATAACACTACACAATCATAAATATTTTTTGAAATGGATGTTCGTTCTCCAAAAGAAAATATTTTAAAAAAAATAAGACAGGCACTGGTAAACCCAGTGCCTTTACCTTTTCCAGAAAGTGATGGGAATCAATCTTTTTTTCACAAATCTGAAGAAGATTTATCTATTCTATTTGCACATCAATTTTCTAGTTTACAAGGCAAGTTTAAATTTGCAAACAATCAGCAAGAGTTGATTGAACAATTTCATCAACTTTTGCAACATAAAGAATGGAAAAAAATATATTGTAAGGAACCGAAGTTATTGCCATTATTAACTGCTTTAGACATCACTCCTTTTGATAACTTAGCTGATTGTGATATATCTATTACAAGTTGTAAGAACCTCATTGCCAGAACAGGTAGTATAGTATTGAGTAGCGAACAGGCTTTTGGAAGAACATCAAGTGTATATGCACCAATACATATTTGTATTGCATTTACCAATCAAATTGTTTTTGATTTGCAAGATGTTTTCAGTTCAATAAAATCAAATCCAAATAGTCAATTGCCCTCATTAATTACATTTGCAAGTGGCCCAAGCAGAACAGCGGATATAGAAAAAACCTTGGTTACCGGTGTGCATGGCCCTAAAGAAGTTTATTGCTTTTTAGTGGAAGAATAATTAACTTGAATTTTAAAATGGAAAATAATATAACAGATATTCATAGGCTTTTTGTGTATGGTTCGCTGAGAAGTGGATTTCGCCATCCCGCATATACATACATTTCCGACTTTTTTGAATTACAAGGAGATGCTTTGGTGCATGGTAAATTTTTTGATAAAGGTCCTTACCCTATTGCTGTTCCTACCAATGAAAATGTTTTTATTCAAGGAGAATTATATTCCATAAATGACAATAAAGATTTTGAATGGGTTATCGCACAGCTTGATGATTATGAAGGACTTAATGTAGAAACTAATGAAACACCCAGTTACAGAAGAGACCGAGTAGAAGTTTTTTTAAATGGTGATAAATTTACAGCCTGGATTTATTGGTACAATGGAGATACAAATGGCATGGAAGAAATCATTACCGAAGACATATTGAAATATCTTCAAGAAAAAATTAAACAAAAATAAAATTGTCGTTACCTAAAAAAATATATTTTCTTTCTGATTTTCATTTGGGGGCACCTAATGAAGTAATTAGTTTGGTTCGTGAAAAAAAAATCATTCAGTTTTTAGATGAAATAAAACATAATGCGCTTGAAATTTTTGTACTAGGCGATTTATTTGATTTCTGGTTTGAATACAAAAAGGTTGTCCCAAAAGGATTTGTTCGTATTCTAGGAAAGCTAGCTGAAATAACCGACATGGGTATTCCTGTTTATTTTTTCGTAGGCAATCACGACATGTGGATGAAGGACTATTTTCAAAAAGAATTAAACATTCCGGTATTTTTTGAGCCTAAACCTTATGAATTATTGGGCAAGCAATTTTTAATTGGTCATGGTGATGGATTAGGCCCAGGGGATCACGGATATAAGTTTATTAAAAAAATATTTCGCAGCAAGATTTCTCAATTTCTTTTTGGCATATTACCCCCAGTTGTTGGCATTGGTTTAGCCAATTATTTCAGTAGAAAAAGTAGGGCAAAAACAGGGAATAAGGATGAGAAATTTGAAGGCGAAGACAAAGAATGGCTTGTACTCTTTTGCAAAGAAACACTAAAAAAACACCCTTACAACTACTTCATATTTGGTCACCGACATCTCCCATTGGATATAAAATTGAATGACGAAAGTAGGTACATTAATTTAGGCGATTGGATTACATACTTTACCTATGCTGAGTTTGATGGCAATACACTTGAATTAAAATACTATAAAAAATAATCAGGTGGTTAAAATATTGAAACCGTTTATTGTATCCATTCTATTTTTTTGCAATCAAGGTTTTGCTCAAATTTTGCAAAACGACAGCACAAAAAATGAAATAAAATTTAAGTTTGAACAATCTATAAAAGGAGATTTTAACCATTTTAATGTTGATGCAATTGGTAATATTTATTTAATAACACCAACAGACCAATTAAAAAAATTCAAGTTGGATGGTACATTGGTTGCTGTTTATAATGATGTAAAGCGGTTTGGAAAGATCAGTGCAATTGATGTACACAATCCACTTAAAATATTGATTTATTACAAAAACTATTCTACAATTGTAATGCTCGATAAATTGCTTAGTTTTCGAAATCAAATCGAACTAAAACCGCTGCAATATATTGATGTAAATACTGCGGCTACAACTTATGATAATAACATTTGGATCTATGATGAACAAAATTTCAAAATTAAAAAATTAGATGATAAGGGTTTATTATTGCTAGAATCAGCTGACCTTAGAACTTTATTTGAAAATGCACCTTTAGCAGAAAAATTAATAGACGAAGACAATTATTTGTATTTAATTGATGAAGAGCAAGAGATATTTATTTTCGATTATTATGGAGCGTTTAAAAGCCGCGTTCAGTTTAAAGGGTTAAGCGATATTACTGTAGAAAAAAAATGTTTAATTGGATTCACGGATAAAATTATGGAGGTAGTTCAATTAAATAATATGGCTTCAAGAAAAATCTCACTACCCATTTTAGCCGAAAAAATAAAATCATTAAAATTCATCAACAACAAACTTTATATTTTAACTCAAACGAGCCTTCACATTTATCGGTTAGATTAATTAATTTTATTTTATGGATTTTTTAGATAATATAATTTTTGAAAATAGTGTAAGAAGTGTACTTGCCGTAGTGCTCATCATTTCAACAGGCTTAATTTGCAAGAAATGGCTTTCCAGAAATATCGCCTCAATAATGTTTTTAATAATCAAACAGAAATGGATATCTGTAGAAAAAAACATTTTTGTAGATCTTGTTTTTAAACCTTTAGGTACTTTTTTGAGTGTTTTTATTTCATTTATGGCTTTAATGTATTTGAAATTTCCAGAGATACTTAAATTCAACATCAACACTTATTCTTTTCATGAAATTTTAATTAAGCTTTCTAAAAGTATTATTATTATTTATTTTATAATTTTTCTTAGAAGTTTTATAAACTTCATTTCATTTGTTTTGGATTTAAAAGCAAAACAAAGCAATGAAAAAAGCGATGACCAATTGATTGTTTTTTTTAGGGATTTCGCCAAAGCGGTTGTATCCATTTTTGGCATTTTAATGATTTTGAAATTTGGATTTAAAGTTGATGTAGGTGCTGTATTAACCGGCTTAAGTATTATTGGAGCTGCATTAGCTTTAGCTGCAAAAGAAAGCATAGAAAATTTGATAGCATCATTTATAATCTTTTTTGACAAGCCTTTTTTTATTGGTGACTTTGTAAAGGTGAACAATCAAACCAATACTTCAGGGACTATTGAAGAAATTGGATTAAGAAGTACAAGAATAAGAACGATTGAACATACTTTAATTACGGTTCCAAATAAGCAAATGGTGGATAGCGTAGTAGACAATTGGAGTATGCGTAATGCGAGAAGAGCAGAAATTAAAATTGAATTGAGTCATAGTAATGAATTAAAAAACATAAATGAATTCATACAATTACTTGAAGATTATTTGAAAAATAAACAGGAGGTCATTACCAAAAGCTCTGTATATATAACCGATTATACAAAAGCAGGAACAATAATTACTGTAGAATATTTCACCTCAGATATACTTATAGAAGATTATTTTATTTTGAAACAAACTTTAATTCTGTTCATAAAACAATCAATAGATTCAATGGTATTGAAGATCGCCAATGCTGGTGGAGATATTACTATATTCAACACAGATGGAGGGAATACCTCAAATACAACAACAATTATTTAATTAATTCAAGCAATTCTTTATCCCACTCTCCAGATTTTCCATACTCAACTACCCTGCCAATTTCCTTACCTGATTTCATCACAATGATGGTGGGTACATTTGTAATATTAAATGCTGCAGATACATTTTCAAATGTTTTCTTATCTCTGTTTACCCCAAAAAAACTTATGCAAGAGTCTGGTATTCCACTTAACTGCTGAAGTTTGAAGAATTTAGGTAAAATAAATTGCGTATCGTCACACCAAGTACCGCCAAATATGATAAAATTTACTTTAGACTTTGAAGCTTCAAAACCATTTAGCATTTCTGTAGACGGCTTATAACTTTTTTGATTCTCGTTATACCAAATAAAACTAGTTTCATTGATTAATGTGTATTTGTTAATCAATCCAGTATAAATCAATCCACCTGGGTTTTTTTCATCTTTAACGATTGTATACGGTGTTTGCGCAAAGGAATTTTGCATAAAAAATAAGATTACAATTGTGGTTATAAACTTTATCATATTTGACTTATAATCCTGCTTTTATTTCATGTAAAAATGATTTTAAACTTTTCAATGTTTCAATCATTTCGAATTTTTTTTCTGCGGATTTGCTTTTTTTCAAAAATTCTTTCGCTCCTTCAATAGTGTATTTTCTTTCTCTTAAAAGATGATAAATCAATTTCAAATTTTTTACATCTTCTGGCCTAAACAATCTATCTCCTTTTCCGTTTTTCTTTGGCTTTAAAATATCAAATTCATTTTCCCAAAACCTAATTAATGAATGATTCACTTTAAACATTTCTGATACTAACCCAATGCTATAATATCTTTTAGAAAACAAAACTTCATCTTCTGGAATGTCAATCAAATCTATAGTTGCCGACATTTCACTAATTTTCATTCTACCCCTTGTAGATTTCTTCTTTTCTGTTTTCTCTTGTTTTTTTTCAAATATTGGTGTAAAATCTATTGCAATGGGTTCTTCCTCTACCGCTAAAGTTATTGGCTCTTCTAGCAACTCATTAGATTCAACTTTTTCAACAAATGTCGATATTGTTTCTTGTTCAATTTTATTATCTATTTTGGTTACTTTTTCGGATTCTTGTTCTGACGCTGGGAAGTCAAAATTAAAAGA
>Ga0114972_10000382_pt1 | contig 32966 bp, 22 predicted proteins | sample M_140807_EF_Meta_FD_87354 | JGI IMG/M metagenome (GOLD analysis project Ga0114972, IMG submission 87354) | Freshwater microbial communities from Lake Montjoie, Canada to study carbon cycling - M_140807_EF_MetaG | ecosystem: Environmental > Aquatic > Freshwater > Lake | place: Lake Montjoie...
CCGACAACGGCAATGCAATGCGCGCCGCCACGCTCGAATCAAGGCTCGAAGAGCTGGGTGTGCTGCGCTCGTTCTCCAGGCCGAGGGTCAGCAACGACAACCCTTACTCGGAATCACTGTTCCGCACAGCCAAGTATCGACCGGATTACCCCAGCCGGCCGTTGGCCAGCAAGGCGGAGGCTTGCGAGTGGGTAGCGGCTTTTGTGGACTGGTAGAACCACCGCCACCGTCACAGCGGCATCAAATTCGTCACGCCTCACCAACGTCACAGCGGTGCCGCAATCGCCTTCTGCCTTAAGCGCGCCCAAGTCTACGAAAAGGCTCGCCAAGCCCACCCAAAACGCTGGAGCCAATCCACTGGCTGCTGGCGCCAACCAGTAGGTGTGGTGGATCAACAAGCCACCAGAAGGCCACGAATCCAATCAGGCGATATCATTTATTCAAGCCGCCTCAAAGGCAGCCAAGGAGTGACACCTTTCCTGACCCAGGGGGTATTTGTTTCTTCCAGCGCTTGCCATGCATCAGTGAGGAGAAGAGAACCCAGCGGTTATCCTGGTCCAACGTGCCGCCAAAAGGCACATGGAACTCCTCGATTGAGAACTACCCGTTATGGTTTTTTTTTCGGTACATCTGCAGCGTTCAGCAGTTGCAGCAATGGACGATTGCCTTTTTCCTGAACAGTTTACCGGGTCTCGATCACTTAAACCAGATGCGCGCTAATGGATCTGACTTTTTCAGAAGTCCCAAAATAGAAAACAATCTCCATTGACCCCTGCCAATAAACTTGACCATGAACCCCGGAGCCGGTAAGATATGATTTTACTTTTATCAGCCCACTTTTGCTAATCATGGCAGGCCCCATTCAGTCAAATAGGCGCGGGCAGCCACCTTCTCAGTTTGGGGCGCAGGGCAAAGGCAATCAGGAAGAAGCCCCGGTCGACGGGGTAGAGCAGACCTATGGCCATCGCACACACCAACTTGAGAAACGGCAGCCATCTATAGAGGTCGCCAAGGTACGAGTACTCCTCCATTGGTTCCCATCCCTCACCGAAGACGACCCAGCCGGGCCACTGGATTCCACGTCAGTCGGCGGACAAAGCCTAAGGCGCCGCCTCAGCCCCTTAGGCCAAACCGTGCTCACGGGTGGGATCCTGATTGCAAGCTTGCTGATATTAGGTGGGGTGTGGGCGATGAACTCCCAGATGAGCAGGCGAGGTGAGTTCTGTCTGATGTTACCCGCTTCAAAGGATTCGGCCCTTCGCCGAGGAGGCGGTGAGAATAGGCTACTTCGCCAATATTGGAACGGTGAGCAGCTGATCAAACTCCTGCCCGGTGCCTCCTCTGGCCAGCGGATCAGGCTTGGGGAACAGCTGAATGGCTTGGTGAATGACCTCGACAGCATCTGTCGCTTGAACATCCTTTACCGTAATCAAGCAGTCTCCCTTCTCTCCCTGTCCACCATTAGCGCCACGGGCGTGGTGATCTGCGTTGTGATTATGGCGCCGCAAGGGGTTCAAAACATCAACCTCACTCAGCGCACGGTTTTATTAACTTCAGCTGTCATCCTCGGGATGAGCGTCAACCTCCTGCAGTTGGGTCAGCAGCAGTCCAACAGCGCAAATGCCCAGCAGACCTATCGCGGGCGATACGCCCTGCTGCAGCGCTTCGTGAGCAGCCTGGCCAATCAGCGGTTGGAAAAAGGCCTCGCTTCCAATCCTGCTGGCTCGCAGCTACTCAACAACCCTGCGGTCGTGGCACAGTTGATTAGTGCGATCGACACTCAGCTGCTGGCCTTGCCGGATCCAAGGATGGCGGTCAACGCCTCTCTTGCTAGTAGCATCTGGGAACGGTTGTTGGGAGACCAGGATGATGGTAAGACCAACAACACTAAAGCTGAGCCTGCTGCCCCTCGGCCCCTCGAAGTCGAGCCAAGATTGGGCCCAGCGTCAGCGCCTTAATGCATCCATACGAAAGGGTGGGGTGGTCTTGCTTTCCTGGACAGCCCCCATCGTTAACCTCTGAGACGGGACACAGCCCCTGATAAGGGCTTCCACTGTAGGCGAAGCCTTCTCCGCAGGAGTTGAGCAAACGCCGCACCCACAGTCCCGAGTTCAAGGCCAGGGTCGCCATGGAGGCGATCAGTGGCCGCAAGACAATCCAGGAGATCGCCGCCGACCACGCCATGGGGTTGCGCAATGCAGCGCACCTTCCGGTGCGACCCGATCCAGGTGAGCCAGTGGAAGCGGCAACTGCTTGATGGAGCCAGCGAGCTGTTCACCAGGGGCAAACAGACTAAGGACAAAGAGGAGGGGCAGGCCAAGGAGGCTGAGCTGTTACAGCAGATCGGCCGGCTGCAGATGGAGGAGATCAAGATCAGCTGGTCAGGCAAGAAGCGATGCTATGACAACATCTTGGTCGAGAGACTGTGGCGCACGGTCAAGTACGAGGAGATCTACCTCCGTGTCTAAAGCGATGGTTGGGAGGCTGAAATCAACCTGTCCCGCTTCCTGTGGAAGTATTGCCATGTAAGACCCCACAGCTCCCTGGGAGGCATGACTCCCTATGATATTTACACTTAGACCGAACCCTTTTCCTCTCGCCCGGGGGTAACGATGTCAGGGGCCACAACTGTCTAGTAAAGGGCACCCACCTCACTGCAAAGCAGTTGGCCACACCCAGGCATTTAAAATAGAGATTCACCTAGGCTATAAAACGCGCTGCACCGGAAGCGGTTTGATCGATCGAGCCCCGCAGGCTTTTGCCATCACAGACCAGGGTGGCGACGGTCTCTGTCATACCGGGCTGGGCCGCCAACCATTACTGCAGAAGTCCCTCAAAGCTCTCCACATCCAGCTGAGCCAGCAGAAGTTGAAAGGTAAAGCTCGGCGGCGACTTGGCGAAATCAGTGCCAGGCAGCTCGTTGAGGGTCTGGCGGTGCTGTTTGGCAAAACGCTCCATGCTCATCTGCGAGCCCTGGTTGCTGAGAATGGCTAGGATCTCCATCGGCAGTATTGGTCACTGGATTTAGCGGATACCCCGGCGCATGCGGCAGTCTGGAAGCGCCTTGAGGAAGCTGATCAGATCGGTTGCGTCAGTAGGGTTCTGTATGGGTGATGCCAACGCTTTGAAAGGCAGATGCCACGCAAAGCAGCGCAGATGGCGGCGGCCATCGAGAGCGACTGGGACAGACTCCTAATGGGCCATGTTATAGTTGTGAATAGGTTGATCTGATGTCGACAAACATCAGATTGATGTTCAATTTCAGCAAACCTTGCCAGGCTGAAATCAGCCTGACTTACCGAATGGTTTTTCGTTCCCGCAGTGCACCTGTTGCATCATCTGCCTGTTCAAATCCCGCACCCCGATGGCGGCCCATGCGGCGCTGGCGACTGCTGCCTCTGACCTTGATGGGCCTGAGCACGCCAGCCGCGATGGGCCAGACCCTTGGGGCCATGGGGGTAAATACCGCAGGGGTCAATGATGCCACCTGCCGCACCATGGACCAGACTTTAGTGTACGGCCTCACTCTGATTGTGACCCTAGGGGCCTTCGTTGCCATCTTTTTGGTGAAACGGCGCCTCACCAAGGAAGGCTGGTCGCTCGCCAATGCCCTTTCCGAGCCTACCCGGCTCACCATTCCTGCGGAAATGCGTTGGACGGAATCGGGAGGTGATCGCATGGCTCTCGGGCTGGGGGCTGCGGCCTCCAGCAAGGTGATTCGAGGAGCCGACGGCACACCCATGGCGATGACCATGCTGGAAGCCAGTAGCAGCCGCATGATAGCCACCATAGGAGGAGTGGCAATCCTGATGCTTTACATGGGCTTCGGAAGCTTTGCCCTCTACAGCTTCGGCCTCACCTGCCAGCTGCCCGCGTCCATGCCGGCCGTCAGCACCTTCCTGTTGTCGGGCCTGAGCCTCTTTGCGCCCTATCTGGCCAACAAGATCTCTACCGCCATCCAACCAAACATCCGTAGCAGCGCAGGTGGACCAGCCGCACCACCATCCCCCAACCAAATGGTCACCACTACGGCCGCTGACAGCCAAGTGCTCTTCGCCGCGGCTCAGAAAGGGCCCGACTACAGCAGCCCAGTCCTTGAAAGGTCGTCCATCGAGAGCCGCACAACCCTGGCAGGCAACGCCCCAGAAGCCACCACCTCGGCAAGACCTGCACCACGAACAACCGCACCTGATCGTCCAGCCCCGATCGAGACGTCTTTATTGGCCCCCATCCCCGCGGAGCGCTCGGACGGGCGGGCCATCCCCACTCATTTGGCCCCCCCCCGGCAGGTGAGCGTCAAAACCGATCCACCTCCTTCAAAGACCTCCCCCACCTTCGAGCAGGAGTATGGCCCTGCCTTAGCGATGATCCGGGATTTTGAGGGATTCGTTGACCACGCCTACCCTGACCCGGCAACCGGGAACGACCCTTGGACCATTGGCTACGGCTTCACAACCCTCAACGGTAGGTCCGTTCAGCCTGGACAGACCATCAGCCGGCAAGAAGGGGATGCCGAGCTGCAGCGGCAAGTCCAGGTCTGCGCCAACCACCTGGCCGGCACCATTCCCTACTGGCAGCAGATGGATGCCCATCAGCGCTGCGCCTTACTGGATTTCGCCTGGAATCTGGGATCAGATTTCTATGGCGACGAGGAAAACTTCGGCTCCATCACCTGCGATCTAAAAAACCACGACTGGAACCAGGTTCCCCAGACCTTTCTCCTCTACTGCGATCCCGGCACTGCAGTAGAGGCTGGTCTACTTCGTCGACGCCAGGCAGAGGCCAACCTCTGGAGGAGCACGGAGACCGCCACAGTGACCTCCACTTCCGCATGGAGTGCTGCGGAGCAAGCAAAACCCGCACCTGCCCAATCACTCTTCAGAAATCCCCTGAAGGTGCCCTACAACGATCAGTTGCTCATGACGGACGGGCAGGGTTGGCGCGAATGCTTTTCAGCCAGCTCGGCCATGCTGGCAATGTACTGGGGTAAGGAGCCCAACGAGAACATCTACGACTTCCTGCGCGCCCGCTATGGCGACAGCACCAACTCCGACGCCCAGTTGGGAGCGCTTCGCTCCCTCGGCCTCACCGCTAATTTCCAGACCGATGGCACTTTGGCAATGCTCCAGCAGGAGATCAATGCGGGTAGGCCCGTGGCGGTTGGCTGGCTCTGCGATGGCCCCGTATCCGCCCCCAGCGGTGGCGGCCACTGGATCGTTGTCATCGGCTACGACGATACCGGGTTCATCGTCAATGATCCCAACGGCAACTGCGATCTGATCAATGGCGGTTACCTCAGTCACGACGATGGCGCCGGGCTGCACTACTCATACAAAAACTGGATGCCCCGTTGGCGGGTTGATGGAACGGGTGGATGGATGCTCACTTGCCGAACCTGAAGACAATTGGATCAAACCACTGAGCGGAACAACAAATCGGGGTGAAGAACTACGGCCTGGGATTTCTCAGCAGGTCCATAATAAGCGTACCCCCCTAGAAGTCCCCATTGGTGTCTAAGTAAGTTTAACCATGGTATGTTCTTTGGACCAATAGCCCAAATCCGGTTGACGGCGGCAAGCATGGTAGAAAAATTGCTCGAAACCGTTGATTACAAATTCTTAAGCAGATAGAAAACTCGCGGTTACATGCATTTGAACGGGGTACGTCAATCCCATTGTACTCGGCACTAATTACATTGACGAGTTGGCGCCTAAAAAATGATTTCACCTGAGCAGGATCAAAGCCTTGCGTTAGTTTGAGATTGGGGTAACTGCCAGGAAAGATGACGTCCCTGCCGCCGATCAGACGGCCACCACCAACTTAGCTGGATAGATGCCAATTTCTGGTGTTGGTGGATTGATCCAGACCACCTCCGGCTGATGCCAACAGCGCGTGGTGCCACTCCAGCGGAGTGGATGAAGTTGACGGGCCAGCTCGTAGACGCGGGCACGGTGGCAGCAGATTTCAACCGCTTCTCCGCTGTGGCGCTGAGATGGGGTTACGAACCGGATGCCGCTGTGGCGGTGTTGAACGTTGTACCAGCCCATAAATGCTGCCACCCAGCTGCAGGCCACTTCCACGCTCTGGAATGGCCTTCGGGGGTAGTCCGGCCGGTACTAACCGCTCCGCGGGACTGCGTCGACAAAGTGTGGAACAGTGATTCCGAGTAGGGGTTGTCGTTGCTGACCCTCGGCCTGGAGAAAGACCGCAGGACACCCAACTCCTCCAGCCGGCTTTCCAGCGTGGCTGCCCTCATTGCGTTGCCGTTATCGGCGTAGAGGATCAACGGCTGTCGGCGGCCCTTGCTGATCCGCTCCCACAGGCAGGCGCGGTTGACGAGATCGGCGGCGATCTGGGCCTCTTCCCGCTCGGCAATATCCCAGGCCACCACTTTGCGGCTCCAGACGTCAATCACAAGATAGAGGTAGACCACACTTACCGAACGCTAGTGGACAGGTAGGTGATGTCCCAACTCCACAATTCATTGGGTCCCCTAGCCTCCAGCCGCGGCACGGGGCGGGGCTGCTGGGGCGGACGGGCCCGGCCACGACGGTGGACTTGGCCAAGGGCATGCAGCACCCGGTAGAAGCTGCGCTCCGAGCCGATATACAAGCCTCGATCAGCCAGGATTGGCACGATCTGCCCCGGTGGCTTGGAGGCTTATTCCGGCTGATTGCAGGTGAGCAGGATTCTCTGACGTTCCTCGTCGCTCAGGCGATGAGACACCCTGCGGTGGCTGCCTTTACGGCGATCGCTGCCGTCCCCAACACCGGCGAACTGTCGCCGCCTGCGCTGCAGGGTGGTGAGCCCCACGCCCAGCACAGTCGCCACCTCACGGGCCCGGCCCCGGCCGCCACAGCGGCATCGAGGATCTCCGGGGCCTTGCGGCGATCCGCCGCCGCCGTCAATCTCCCTCGCCCTCTCCCCAGTAGGCCTGGATCTTTTTTGAGGCCATCAGCAATGCCGCCGCCTCCGCCAGCGCCTTGTCCATGCGGCGCAGCTCCTGCTGCAACCGTTTGATCTCCCGCTGGTCCTCTTGGTGCCGCTTTTGGAGGTCCTTCTGGTCGTCCATGGGCAGCAGCGGCTGGGCATTGGCATCTTGCGCGGCCTGACGCCAGCGGTCCACCCGTTCGGGGAATAGGCCCCGTTCGCGGCAGTACCCACCCAGCTCTGTCGCATTCAGACCGGCGGTCTCCAGCACCACCGTGAACTTGTCAGCAGGGCCCCAGCCCTCGGGATCCTTCTGTGAGGCCGGCACCACCTCCCCCTGCAGTCGCCAGGCCTTGCGCCACTTGTAGAGGGTGATCACGTGAATCCCCAGCTCCTGGGAGATCTCCGCCACGCTCTGTCGATGGGGAGGCCCCATCCGTCTTCACACATCAGCCTTGACGGCCTGGCTGCAGGGACGCATTGATCGATTCCATCAGGCCCCCTGGTGGTTGAAATGGACGGATTGGAGAGGCGTCATCTTTCCTGGCAGAGGGGGTAGTCGAGGAGAGCAATCAGCTTCCAAGCATCCATTCCCTGACTGCACCTGTTCACCCTCCAGAAATGGGGTCACAGGACCTACAGAGTTAGACCACATGAGGGAGTGCTACAATAGAAGCATATGTTGAACTGATCTATGCAATTAAAAAAACCGACCCGAGTTGTTCGCAATTCTGTTTGTCATAGTGCTCTTTGGGATACTTATCGGCCCAGAAGCGGAGACATTGTGATTGCTACGTACCCCCGATCGGGCACTACTTGGATGCAACGGATCGTTGATTTACTGATCTTCCAAACTGCAGATCCACGTCCTGTTTGGGGAATCTCTCCCCACGTCGACGGCCGTCCAGGTGAGCCAATTGAAACAATATACGCCCGGCTTGAAGCGCAGACGCATCGCCGCTTCCTCAAGTCGCACTTGCCAATCAATGCGTTACCGGTTTACGATGAGGTAAAATATATTCACGTTGCACGTGATCCGCGCGAAGCTTGCCTAAGTCTTTTCGAATATCTTTCGAATAGGACTCCAGCGCTTGTGGAGGCGACAGACCGCATTAGCCTCGAAGATTCTCAAGTTGAACAAAAAACCAAAAAATTCCCGAAGTCCCCAAACGACTTTTTTGAGAATTGGCTCGGTCGCGGTGTAGAGATGGGAGCACCATTCATGTCAGATATGTTCTTCGAAATCGAACGCAGTTTTTGGCAAGAACGGCAATGTGATAATGTACTGCTTGTCCACTACTCCGACTTATCAGCAAATTTAGCCGGAGAAATGCGTCGCATTTCTGAATTTCTTGGCATTCCGATCAATCTCGATTGTTGGAGTTCCTTGGTTGATGCCGCCACTTTTGCTTCGATGAAGCGCAGCGGCGCCACAATCTTGCCAGGCGTCACCGATGAACTGTCCAACGGCGTCGACGGATTCTTAGCGCGAGGAACGGTTGGCCGCTGGAAAGAAGTGCTGTCAGAGGATGCTCTTGAGCGCTTCGCGGCACTGTTAGTAGCGGAGACCACGCCCGGACTAGCCCGATGGCTACTATCCGGAGGCGATGGCGCTGATCCGCGGGAGTCCCTTGACTGAGTCAGGCTTCTAAAGAACAAATGATTAGACCGTGCCCAGACGGCAATCGCGATTGGTCTATAATCGAAAGGCCTGCTTGTTGGACTATGTCGCATAATTGTGCTTGCCCACGCGCGATCGTGCCACTTTCGCAGATCACCACCTGAAGCAGAGAATGCATCAAGTTACGAGGTGAGCGATCGTCGTCTTCGATCAGCGGCTCTAAAATCATCAGCCGTGCCTGAGAGTGCATCGAGCGGGCGATGATGCCAAGAATATGTACGCAATGTTCATCTGACCAATTGTGCAACACATTCTTAGCAAGATAAATATCACCTGTCGGTACGGAGTCAAAGAAATCTGTCGGCATAAAGTCAATCCGATCTGCGAACTCGGAAGGTGTGGCCATCGTCCCGCGAGCGCAAACGTCGACACGGTCGGCACTGATGCCACGAAGATGCGGATGTGCCGCAAGGATGGGGAAGAGCAGGGTGCCGATGCCGCCGCCTACGTCGACGATTGTCGATGCAGCCGAGAATTCTGGCCGTTGCGCAATTAGAAGGCCGATCGGACGGGCCAGGTCACCCATTGCGAGATCATAGACATGTCCTGCATCCTGATTGCTGTCCATATAGTCATAGATCGACCCGCCGAAAGCCCTTGGGAAAGCAGATTCGCCTGTCATGACGCTATGCAGCAGTTCGCCGAATGCATCGGTATAGTCTTCGCCGGCAAGGATGGTGAAGAATCGCAGCGAGCGAGGATGATCAGTGCGCAGCAATTCTGACATCACTGAATTGGAGTAACTCCCGTTCACAGTCTCCGAAAAAATGCCGCAGGAGGAAAGCAACCGCATCAGGCGTGTCAGAACAAATGTATTTGCCCCAAGGGCGTTTGCAATTGCAGTCGAGTCAAGTGGTTGCTCATGGACTAGGTCGGGGATGCCGAGACGAGCAGCGACTGCTAACGCACGGGCAAGCCAAGCACCACCGGCAAGCTGGATAAGCTCACGATGAACTGTCGTCTCTGTCATCATGTTGGTATTCATATGAGTCCCCATCCTTGCTCCAAGGACTTGGCAATTCGGGTGACATTCGGAGTGCGCATCATTGTGACATGATTTCCTGGCACCGGTACGACCGTGCATTTGCCTGAGCACCAGTGTTGCCAGCCGAGATCGGTGGAGCGCACAACCTCCAAGCCGCCCACAGCAAGCGACTCCTCGGCGCGTAGAACAAGAACGTCGCCTTTGTAGGGAGCGGTCGGACGATATCCAGCCGTTGCATGGTTATGAGCAAGCATCAGGTGTAGGTAGTGTGAAAAATCATCAACCTGCACGTCCTCGGGTGCGAGGCCGTGGCGCTGAAACGCTGCAAGGAACTTAGCCTCAGGGTCGCTGTCTATCTGATCGGGGCCGATTCCGATGTCCGATCCCACCAGAGCCGAAACTTTAGCTGCAAATGCAAGCATTAATTCTACATCGCTTTCGTCACACGGAAGAAGGTTCGTGGGATGCGGCGCGGGCTGATCAAGGATCGCGACCCGGAGAGCTGTGCCGGTGCGGATCTCCCACTGCAGCGCCATTTCGAACGCAACCAGGGCTCCCATGGACCAACCCAAAAGCAAGGGCGCAGGATCAGCGGGTAGCACATCGACATAGCGACTAGCCAGGTCCTGGATTGATGGCGAGCCGTCACCCGGCTGAGCACGTAACCCGTACACTAACTTTGTAGACGCAAAAGCCTGCGCCAGCGGGTAGTAGCAGAGCACATCTCCCCCTGCGGGATGCACACAGGCGATAGAAGGAGCATTAGGAGACTGGACGGCGCCCGAGCGTATGGTCACCAACGGCCCCGTGACGACATTGCATCGTCTGCGCAACAGTACAGCGAGATTTGCCACGCTATCGTGTGTAAAAAGTGTAGCAAGCGGCAGCTCGAAACCGAAGTGGGTTTTGATCTGCTCCATCAGTTTCACTGCAAGCAAGGAATGACCGCCGCACTCGAAGAAGCTGTCGTGAATGCCGACCGCTTCAAGATTCAGTACATCTTGCCAGATATGCGTAAGCTCCAGTTCAAGAGGATCTCGTGGGTGGGATTGAGGACCGATTGCAAGTTGAGGTGGCTCCGGCAGGGCCGCATGATCAATCTTGCCTGCGGCAGTTCGCGGAAAAGACTTAAGCAGTACGATTGCAGAAGGTATCATCGGGGTCGGCAAGCGTTCGCGCAGAAAAGAGATAAGAGTTACCGGCTCGACGGGTGCTAAAGCAACGACGTAGCCAATCAGTCGACCGTCAGTACTTGCCCGCACTGCGACGTGCGCCACGGCCGGATGCTTCTCAAGTACTGCTTCAACCTCGCCAGGCTCGACGCGGTAGCCGCGTATCTTGATCTGGCGGTCTGCGCGACCGTGGAAGCTGAAGGTCCCATTGGCAAGGTGCTTTCCGAGATCACCGGTGCGGTAAAGACGTGTGCCGTCGGCAGCAGTGACGAACCTCTCGTCAGTTAGCGCAGGGGCGCGCCAATATCCCCGCGTTAGCGTAGGACCACCGATATACAATTCTCCAATTACACCAGTCGGTACTGGGCGTCCAGAAGTATCGAGAACGCGTACATCTGCATAACCAAGCACGGAGCCAAGGGGTATCTGTCCACCCGGCCATGGGTCGGGAACTTCATAAGAGAGAACGCCCACTGTGGTTTCGGTAGGCCCATAGTGGTTGAGGATGCGCAATCCTGGGGCGAAGCTACGTATGCGCTCAATAAGCGCCGGCGTTGCAACCTCACCGCCCAGCACCAGCAGCTTAGACGGCAGTAAACTTGGGTTTAGCAATATCGCATGCAGATGGCTGGGGGTGATCTTGAAGCAGGCAACCGGATGCCGTTCAAAAAATTGAGCCAGGAGCGTTGGATCCCCGATCGCGTCATCAGGGCATAACACGACACAGCCACCATTCAGCAGCGGCGGGAAGATCATCGTGTTACCGAGATCTGTAGCTATTGACGATAAAGACGCGAAGAGATCACAAGCGTTAAGACCCATCCGCTCCCATATGGCATTACTGTAAGCAACAATGTTACGGTGCTCGACACACACGCCTTTCGGAATGCCGGTCGTACCCGACGTGTATATCAAATAGGCAGCTGCTCCTGGGCTAGACGACATTGGAGTTGTCGTGGCAGCTGTTTCGATATTGTCGAGGCGGATACAGACAGCTCCAAGCTGCGCGGCAATCTCTGCGGTCCTGGCGTCACATACGATTAGGGCTGCGTCGGCATCTGCCATCACAGCACGATGGCGAACCACCGGTTGAGCCAAATCGAGTGGCATATAGGGAGCGCCTGCTTTGAGAATGCCAAGAAGAGCCACGACTGTCCCGCAGCCACGCCCGGTCAACAAAGCGACGGGTTTTTCTGCGCTGGCCCCCTCTGCCAGCAACCGATGGGCAATACAATTCGTGCGTGCATCGAGTTCAGCATAGGTAAGTGCGCCGTCCTCACCAATGACAGCAGGCGCCTGAGGTGTGCGCTCGACCTGTTGTGCAAACCGCGTCAAGATATCCTCGATGGGGGGTGTGGGTCTCACCGCTGCAGGGGGATCCGCCTCTGCGAACAAGTTCAAGTCCGCAATAGGAGTGTCGAGACAGTCGCAAACGCAGGCGGCAGCACGGCTGTAATCGGAGAGCAGGCGGCGCACAGTCGGTCGGTCGAAGAGCGCACACGAATAATGAAGCGTTACTACGAGCCCGTCGTTGATTTCTTCTATCCAAAAATTAAGATCGAGCTTGGAGGTCCCGTAGTCGAGCTTGATGACCTCGACATCCATGCCTGCCGAAGCATATTGGGCAGGCACGTTCTGGTGCACAAGCATGACTTGAAACAAAGGATGGACACCAAGGTCCCGGCGGACCTTAAGCGCATTAAGCAGAACGTTGAAGGGTAATTCCTGGTTCTGCAGCGCCTCCTGGCAGGCGCTCTGCATGAGATGAAGCATCGTCCGCGTCGTAGCGTCCGGCGGTACTTCACAAAGAATCGCAAGCTGGTTGAGTAGGGGCCCCATCACTTGCTGGTAAGCACGCTGATTACGGTTGGCAGTGATAGTGCCGATCACGAAGCATGCTTCACCTGTTAGCCGGTGGATCAGTACCGCGAGCGCTGTCATCACCAGAGGAAACAAACTGGTCTTCTCGCTTCGTGCCAAGCCACGCAGACGATCAACGGTTGAGGCGGGGATGGTGAGCGTTTCCATCCCCCCGGCGTCGCTGGCGTGAGTTGGGCGGGAGCGGTCGGTCGGCAATTCAATCGGCAGCAAATCGGTATCAATCCGACTCTTCCAGAAATCGAGCTGTGATTGGGCCGCGTCGCTTTCGAGCCAATTACTCTCCCACGCTACATAGTCTATGTATTGCAACTCGACCGGTGCCAACTCAGCGCCGTCAGAGAGCATTGATAGCTCGCGGGCGAATTGTGCGTTCGACCAGCCATCAGAAATAATGTGGTGAGAGGTAACCAGCATTAAATATTCGCTCTCGTCTAGTCGTAAAAATTTGAGTGCCAACAGCGGGCCTTTAGCAAGATCGAAAGCACGACAGCCTTCCTCGATCCCGATCCGGCGAGCCTCGGCCTCTCGGTCAGCCGGGGTTAGCGCCCGCAGGTCCTCCCAAGTCAAGGGGAGAGGGAGTTCGTCGTGGATGATCTGGACGGGCTTCCCGGCTTCAAGATGAAAAGTGGTGCGAAAGATTTCATGGCGCCTGCCGATTTCGGCCAGTGCTGCAACTAGGTGGGCTCGGTCTAGGGGATTCTGCGCCCGAACACGCATTGCGGCAGGATTATTGAAAGCCCGGCTAACGGGCGAAAGCTGGCAGAGGAACCAGATACGTTCCTGGGCTGCCGATAAAGGATATTGTTGTCCAGAGTTGCGTGGCATTTGCTGCGGTGCTGCAGGCTCTCGGTTGAGCCCCTTCACCAACGCGCGTATTTCTTGTGGCGAAAGCTTCGCCAGACGATGGCCCAGATTCGCACTCATGATTTGTCATCGAAATCAATCACGATCTTCCCGATATGTCGGAAGCTCGACATCAGTTGCAGCGCCGAATTGATCTGTTGGGCGGGGAAGCTGCTTAACCGCGTTGGTCGAAATCGTTCCGCCGCAAAATGGGAGGTCAGTTCTTCGAACAGGCCGGCCATCACCTCCGGGCGAAGCAAGAACAGTGACAGGTCGATTGCAGTGAAGCTGAGGCCATTGGTAAAGGCCTGTAGCGGAAGCGACCCGGCCGTCGCAATATCGTACTTATCGATTTGCAGAAAGCGACCGAACGGTCGTAGCATTCCAAGGCCAAGAGTGACTGCCTCACCGGACAGCGTGTTTAAGATGACGTCGACGCCACCTTCGATTTCGTCAGCAAAATTAGTCGACCGCGAGTCATGGACTGCAGCAATTCCCATGCCACGCAGATAGTCGCGCTTGGCGTCCGAGCCTGCTGTACCAAAAATCTCGACACCTAACCATCGTGCGATCTCTATCGCCGCAAGGCCTACACCGCCAGTTGCCGAATGGATCAAGACGCGCTCGCCTTTCCTTAGTCGAGCGACGTGGTGGAGGCCATAATAGGCGGTCAAGAATGCGGTTGGAATGCTTGCAGCTTCAACATAGTTGAGTTTGGATGGTATTCGCATCGCCTGGAAAGCCCAGAGGTTCGGCATCGCGCAAAAGTGGGAATCGGCGCGGATGCTGCCATCGCGTTCTGAATGCCCTACCGAAAGAGCCATCACACGGTCACCAGGTGAGAATTCAGTAACCCCAGTGCCACAGGCCATAACCTCGCCGGCATAATCGGATCCCATCACGCTCTTTACACCCGGGCTGGGCGGGTACATGCCCATAGCGATCATCAGGTCCCGAAAATTGAGGCTGACAGCGTGGGCGCGAACCTGAATCTGGCCAGGTCCGGGTGGGTCGTAATCCATCGCCTGAAATCGGAGGCTATCAAAGCTGCCTACGCGCCCGATGCTCACACAGGCGTTCGGCCACTGAGATGGGTGAGGGGGTGCATGGGTTGGTTGACGCCTTGGCGGACCACCCAAGCCTTGCAAAAGCTGCAAACGCTGAGCCGGAGAGAGAGTTGCAATGCGATCGGGTAGTTCAGTCATAATCAAACCTCTAGATCGGAGACCAGTTGCTCGAGAAGTTCGGGATCGGCTAAGGCAATCAGATGATTTACCACTTCCCCTGCGAGACTGCGAATGGTTGGTCCGCGGAAGAAACTATCGATCGCAAGATCAACCTGGAATGTCTCACTGGTTACGGTAATCATCTGAACCGCGAGCAGAGAGTTGCCGCCTAATTCAATGAAATCGTCAGCGACACCGATTTCGCGAATTCCAAGGATGCCCTGCCATATCTCCGCGATGGCGTTCTCGATTTCGTTTTCGGGGGCCGCAAAGGCAGTCTTCAAAGCTGCGCGACCAGGGTCTGGTCGCTCTTCCGCAGCCGCAGCAAGCTGCTCGCGGACTGCCTTTGCCTTCGCGGTCGGGGAACCATCCTCGATTTGCCAGGCAAGGTCTTTTGTGGTTACGACTAAATGGGGAACGAAAGGAGCGGCGAGCATGCGCTGCAAAGCATCGAGACCTTCTGCACGGCTGATATCTTCATCTGCGATCTTGGGCTTGGTGGCTGCAGCATTGGCGCGCGGCGGGGCGGGGCGAAATAAGGGAGCGTTCAAATCAACCTTCTTAAGCGTGTAGCCCGTCAGCTCCGCGCAAGTATTGCCCGCCGGATCGAGGATGGTCACGTCAAATGCGATGGTTTCCGCACCCGGAACATGCTCACCAACAAGGCGAACGTAAGCCGATACTCGGGGAACCAGAGGCTTGACGAGCGTTAGTCGCTTGTAGCCCAACGGCAGATAATGACCATCCTCAAGACCATGCATGACCGCTGCCTGCGCCATCTGGAAACGACCTGATGCGAATGCGACATCAGTGAGTGCGGGATGAAACGAGAAGCATTCAGTGTCATCGACGAATGCTGGGGGAAGGCTAAGTTCTGACAACCACTCGTGGTTACCCGACGCGACTGCAATCAGACTGCTCCAGCGCTTGCTGAAGCTGAGCAGCGCACGACCATCGTCGGCCTTTGAACTGAGATCGGTGACCGGCGATTCATTAACATCAGGCAAGGAGAGACGCAGTGCATCGAGGTCCACCACGGGGGGGGGTACAGCGGTAGCGATCCGCAGTTCGCCAACGAAATGGTCTTGCCAAGATGGAGCTGGGTCGGCAACAAGACGACTCCGGAAAGCGAACCTTCGACCCGAAGCGTCTTGGCTCACCACCAGCTGCAATTGCCGCGGCTCACTGGCAGGCACCATCATCGGAGCAAGGAAATAAGCATTAGCAATCTCCACTAACGCATCGGGATCAATCCGCCTCGCATAACGGTAAACGAACTCAACGAATGATGTCCCGACAAGCGTTGGAATATCAAAGACGAGATGTTCGGTGACGATCCAGTCATTTTGTGGATCGACAAGCACCTGGAAGGTTTCAGACTCGCCACCGCTTGCAATCGGTTGAAGCCAGGCGTCAGGATTTGGCCGTTTCGGAGAGTTTCTGAGTCGCCTGGCCTTCTCGTCTTCCCAGCGTGAGGCCATCCCAATTTCTGCCCAGGCGGACCATCCCATCGAGCGCATTACGCCTGGTCGAGTTTTGGCCCATTGTTGCGCGAGTGCATCTAAGAATGAATTGGCGGCACAATAATCGACTCGACCAGCCTCGCCTAGAACAGCAGTAACCGAAGAGAACAGAAGCAAGAAATCGAGTGGACGATGGCGGAACAGTGCTTCAAGTACACGTGTTCCCTCAATCTTCGGCGCCAGAACCGATGTAGTCATATCGGTTGATTTGAGCGCAATAATGCCACCTCCGGCACTTCCGGCGGAATGCACTACTCCATCTATGGCTCCAAAACGTCTCTCAGCTTCGGTTACGATGCGCGCCATTGCATGGCCATCGGCGACATCGGCCCGGGCAAGCATTACCACCGAACCCAATGTCTCCAGCTCGCGAACTGCTTCAATGCGCTTGGCCATAGCGTGGTCGACATCAAGGGCATCCCATTCAGAACGGTCAGGCATTTCATTGCGATGCACTAACACAAGATTGACACGCGCCAACGCTGCAAACGCCTGGGAGAAGAAGATGCCCAGGGCACCCAGTCCTCCAGTGATAAGATAAGTGCCACCTTCTCTGATGCTTTCGAACTTATTAGTGAATTGGGGTAGCCGTACCGGTAAGTAGTTCTCGGTAAAGCGATGTCTGCCGCGATAGGCAATGACCGTGTCATCCTGATCAAGTTCCGCCTCGGCCACAAGAATCTCAGCTAGCTGCGACACGGGACCCTCGTCGATGTCGACTAGGCGCGCCTGAATCGCCGGGATCTCCTTGGCGATGACGCGTGCAGGCCCTGCTGCGAGTGCCCGCAGCGGCGCCACGACGAGCTCGCCGGCAACGCTATAGACACCACGTGTGACGATGAGTAGTCGCATTGTTTCAAGTATTCCCTGTGCGATTAGTGCCTGCTCAAGGAATAATGGGCTGTAGAAGGCGAGGCTTTTAACCGTGTCAATATCGTCGATGCCGTCTTGTGCCAGATTCCAGAGGTGAACGATTCTTGTCGGACGCAAGCCATTTGCAACAAGCGCCTTGAGTAGTAAGTCATAATCTTCTCGCACGTCAGGGCGGAGCGTGAAGCTCAAATCAGAGCCGTCGAACGCTGTCCCGCGCTGAACTCGGACGATGTTGTGACCGGCTGCGGTTAAAAGATCGGCGATAGCCGCAGCAACGCCATTGGGGTCGTCGAACAGCAGCCAGCAGCGACGGTCGCTGAGGGCGTCATCACCCTTGCGAAGAAACACAGGCGAGCTCGTTCGTACCCAGCCATGCTCGTAAAACCAGTCCTCAACTTGCTTACGCTCATCCCGCTGATCGACTACTGTCGAAGCTGTCTTGCCGAAATCGAGGGCGAAACGCTGACGCTCGAACGGGTAGCCGGGAAGTGGCACGCGACCAGGAACGCAACCATCGTAAAAATGGTTCCAATTAATCGATCGCCCTGCTGCCCACAGCCCGCCAATCGTCCGCATCGTTGCGTCCATATCTTTTTCCTCATCATTGGCTCCTCGCTGTGCACATAGGACACGATTGTGTTGTGAACGGTCGAGCAGCGACTTCACCGAGGAGGCAAGCGAATGGCCAGGGCCACACTCGAGAAATATGTAGGGATCTGCAGAGTTGGTCAGGACCTCGGCGGCTTCGACGAAACGAACCGCTTCGCGCATATGGCTCGACCAATAGGCTGGGTCAGTAGCTTCGCTGTCGGTCAGCCAAGAGCCGGTCAACGTTGAAGCTATCGGAATCGTTGGCACGCGCAGATTGATGCCTTCGAACACCGCCGCGAACGGCACGATTGCCGGTTCCATCATCGCTGAGTGGAACGCATGCGAGGTACGCAGGTGGCGTGCTACCACCTTCTCCGCCTCAAGACTCGCCTGGAATGTAGCGATCTTGTCGCTAGGGCCAGCGACCACCGTCATCTGCCTGCTATTCACTGCCGCCACCTCGATACCGACTGGCAGCCGTCGCAGCAATTGTTCCTCGGGAAGCAATACAGCCAGCATCGATCCGCTCTGCATTGACTGGATTAGCCTCCCGCGCATCGCCACCAGCTGCAGTCCTTCCTCGAAAGAGAACACGCCCGCCAGACAGGCGGCGACATATTCCCCTACGCTATGGCCGATCAACGCATCGGGCTTCAGCCCCCACGACTGCCATAACTTCGCCTCGGCATAACCGATCACGAATAACGCGGGTTGCGTGACATAGGTCTGGTCGATCAGGGCCTGTGCGCGTGTTAGGTCGGCATTCTCTGCAAACAACACAGTGCGAAGGTCGAGCTCCAGGATGGGCTCTAGAAGCTCGGCAGCCCAGTCGACCACTTCACGGAATACAGAATAGCGACGATATTGTGCACGTCCCATGCCAATGTACTGGTTTCCCTGACCTGGGAACATGAACGCCAAAGGATTGCCGTCGTGGTTGCACAGTGATTGATTGGTCGCGGCTGGCATAGCCAGAGCTTCCAACAAGTCGTTCCGGCTGGAGAAGGGAAAGTAGCGCCGGATCGGGAAGCTCCGGCGGCCTGCCTGGAGGGTGTAGGCCATCCGCGCGAGATCTAAACCGGGAGTTAACTCGACATGCGCCCGAAGTTGGGCAACCTGTTGGTCGATCGCCGCTTCGGTGCGGGCTGATAACAAAGCAACATTGTGTTCGGGGCTGCGGATGGGCTCGGGAACAGGCGCGGATCTGAGCACCAGCGACGCATTGGTGCCGCCCACCCCAAAAGAACTCACCATGCCGCAGATCGGGTCATCACCTTCGAAGCTGTAAGGAGCTGTATTCACGAACAGCGGACTGTCTGCGAAGTTGATCTTCGGGTTGGGCGTCGTATAATTCAAAGAAGCGGGCAGCAGACGCTGTTCTATAGACTTGGCTGCCTTGATCAGTCCTGCAGCACCAGAAGCAACATCGGTATGGCCTATATTACCTTTTACCGAACCGATCGCACAATATTGACGGCGTTCGGTATAATGTCGGAAGGCAAGGGTTAGAGCTTCAACCTCTATAGGGTCTCCCAGGGGTGTGGCTGTGCCATGGGCCTCAACGAAATCGATGTTGTCTGCAGAGATACCGGCACGTTCGAGAGATTCGATGGCAAGCTCTAGCTGACCAGCAACACTAGGCGCGGTAAAGCCAATTTTATCGCCACCATCATTGTTGATCGCACCTCCAAGAATGACTGCGTAGATATGGTCCCTGTCGCGAATTGCGTCCTCGACCCGTTTAAGAACTAGAACGCCAGCCCCGCGACTGAAAACAGTTCCGTTGGCCGCCGCATCGAATGGGCAACATTTTCCGTCGGATGATTCCATTCCACCTTCCTGGTGGAGGTAGCCGTTCTTCTCGGGAATCTCGATCGTTGCACCGCCGACCAGAACAATATCCGCTTGGCGTGCATGTAAACTTCCAACGCCAAGTACCGCCGCAACCAACGAGGTTGAGCAAGCAGACTGAACATTAACGCTGGGGCCCGTCAGTCCAAGTTTATATGATACGCGAGTTGTAACATAGTCCTTGTCGTTGCTGATCACAACCGAGGCACCACTTGCAAACTTTTTGACCAAGGGCGCTGCCACAACTTGCCCTAGATGCCAATTGGTTCCCACCCCGCCAAAGACGCCAATTCGTGCATCCTCTTTTCCCGGAACATAACCTGCATCCTCGAGGGCATGCCATGCACATTCCAAAAATATGCGATGCTGCGGATCGGTTAGCTCAGCCTCGCGGGGGGTGAAGCCGAAGAAGCTGGCGTCGAATTCATCAGCTCCTCCGATGATCCCACGCGAGCGCACATAGTTGGGCGAAGCGAGCAGCGCTGGATCGATTCCTGAACTCCGCAGCTCGACTTCGCTAAAATGAGTGAATGATTGGATACCGTTTCGTAGATTTGCCCAGAATTCGGCTGCGTTGCGTGCTCCAGGCATACGGCATGCCATGCCAATGATGGCGATTCCGCCTTGCATGGCCTCGTTAGTCATGGGTTGAATCATTGTAATGGTGTTGCGCGGCGCGCCATCTGCCGAACGATTTCGCTTGTTGATGTGCTGCGATTCGATAGATGGCGATCCATCGCAGCGATGTTAGGATGGCGAAATAGATCAATAATCGTAACATTAGCCTTGAGCCGCTCGTTGATCAAAGCTGCCAAGCGCACGAGCAGCAAAGAATAGCCACCCACATCGAAGAAATTATCATTGGGTCCGAATTGGCTGCTGCCGAGTAACTCGGTCCAAATTGCTGTAAGCATTGAGACGCGATCGCCGCCAAGACGGGGTTGAGTAATCTCATCGGGATGGGGAACTGGGCAAGGAAGCGCCTTGAGGTTGATCTTGTTGTTAGGCAACAAAGGCAACTCTGGAAGCATCATGAAGCGCTGAGGAATCATGAAGTCGGGTAATTTTAGGCGTAAATGATCGCGGAGCGACTGTTCGCTTAGCTGAAGATCAGGCGCAGATATAATATAGGCAACGATGCGATCGTCGTTGGCGTGGTCTTTGCGGATAATCACTTTTACTTGGCGAACACCAGGATGTTTTGCAAGATTATGCTCAATATCGCCAAGCTCGATTCGATGGCCCCGCACTTTAACTTGGCCATCACCACGACCAAGAAATACTATCGAACCTGGACTCAGTTCGCATGCCCGGTCGCCAGTGCGGAAAAGGCGCGCGTTTGGTCGTGTCGAGAATGGATCCGGAATAAAATCTCTTTTAGTTTGCGCCGGTTTATTGAAGTAACCGAGAGCGACTCCCTCGCCACCGATATAAAGTTCACCGGTTATTCCCGGTGCAACATGTTTCATAGCAGAATCAAGAATATGGACCTGTGTGTTGTCAATCGGACTTCCGATTGGCACTACACGAAGTAGTTCATTGCGCCGGCAGGCCCAGTGGCACGAATAAATCGAGGCCTCGGTTGGTCCGTAAAGGTTGTGCAGCTCACCAGAGAAAACCTTGAATACGTCTTCCTGCAGCTGCGGCGACAACACTTCCCCGCCAGAAAACAGACATTTGATCCCGGTGCACCGTGCCAGCTCTCCGGAATCGACGAAGGTGCGTAGCGCCGATGGGACGAACTGGACATGAGACACCGCTTCGCGCTCAATCAGCGCAGCGAGCATGTCCGGTGCCTTGATATCGACATTGCGCGCAACGACCATCGTTGCACCGGAAACTAGCGGTAGAAAAATTTCCCAAACGGATATGTCGAAGTTGAGCGAAGCTCGCCATAGGACGCGATCGCCTTTATCGAGTCCAAGGGTTCGCGACATCCACAGTACATAATTGCTAGGTCCACCATGGTGGACCATAACGCCTTTGGGCTGACCAGACGAACCAGAAGTGTAAATGATATAAGCCAACTCTTCCGCCGAAACCTCAACAGAGATGTCGCCGGTGTCCGGGAAAGCTTCGACTTCACTGCGAATCACATCGTAAGCGAATATATTCACCCCATTGCGCTGTTGCGCTGTCGCGGAGGTGATAATTGCCTTTACGCCTGAATCATCGACCATATAAGCTAGACGTTCTGCAGGATACAAGGGGTCCAGCGGCACGTATGCCGCGCCGAGCTTGAGGATCGCAAGCATCGAGATGATGATTTCGGAACCAGGGCTGAGAGCGATGCCGACAGCATCGCCCCGCTCGATTCCCTGTTTAAGCAGATACCGTGCGAATTGGTTGGAGCGACTGTCGAGCTCCTGATAGGTAAGACGCTCGGCGCCCGCGATTAACGCGAGTTGATCAGGTGTGGCGGCGGCTTGGCGTTCCACCAGACGATGTAGACCGATGTCTTGGAACCTTGCAACGGCAGTTGCATTGCATTCAGAAGTCGCTGCCTGAATGGTCGCTTCCGGAAGGAGCGGTAGTTCAATTAGTGTGCGGTCGGAATCTGCGACGACTTCCTCGAGCAAGTGGCAATATTGCTTTAGCAACTGTTGCATTCTGGAAGCGGCATATATGTGGCTATGGACAAGGCGCAGTTCTATCCCTTCTACCCCTATATGCCCTTCTAATGTGAGGTCGAACTTCGCTGCTTCATTTGTTACCTCAAAGACCTCCGCAGTAAGTTGGTTGGTAACCCGTCGGGATGGGGGTGTTTCATGGAGAGCGAACATGGCCTGGAAGACTGGCGTATAGCTCGTCTGCCGATCAACGTCGAGTCTCCGCACCACCTGTTCGAAAGGCACGGCCTGATGATCCAACGCTGCGATAACGGTCTCACGCACCATCGCAAGCAGCACGCGAAAATCTAGGTCTCCCGCCAGTCTGCAGCGTAAAGCGAGTGTGTTCGCAAAATATCCCACCATCTCATCAGCCTCTTGCCGATCGCGATTGGCAACGGGAACGCCCACGGCGAAATCGAGCTGCTCAGTATGTCGGAATAGCAGCACATCAAAGACCGCAAGCATGGTCATGAACAGGGTCGCTCCCATCCCATGGCTTAGGGTAAGAAGACGCTCCATCAGCATTCCATCAATTCTAGCCATTGCGACGCCTCCCTCTAATTTCCGCACTTCCGGCCTTGGGTAATCAGGTAGAAGGGCGAGATGTCGAGGACAATCAGCTAGAGCTTTTCGCCAGAATTTAAGCGAATGCTCTACCCCTTCCGGATCCTGAAGAGCTGCACGCCATGCCGCCCATTCTGCAAATCCCGGTTTCACTGGTGCCGCAACGTGTCGGCCTAGTGCCATCGCCGCATAGGTGCGGCATAGGTCATCGAGGAAGACGGCAATCGAGCGCCCATCAAAGACGAGATGGTGAACGGTAACAACCAGACGGTGCAGCTCTTTACTTTGGCGGCAGAGAGCGAACCGAACCAACGGTTCATTCGCGATGTTGAAAGGTCGCTGGCGCTCCGCCGCCATCAACAGTGCGATGGCTTCATCGTTGTCGAGGTCGATGGGGTCAAGCAAGATCGGTCGTGCCGGTTGCTTTGCCATCATCGGCACACCATTAGTAGCGATTACAACGCTGCGCAGCACTGAGTGGCGGCGGAGCAGATCGTCTAAAGAAGCTCTGAGCTTCAGCAAGTCGAGTATCCCCTCAAAGCGTACAGCGAACTGGATTGTGTATGCGGTCTGCCTGGGAAAGGTCTGATCGAGCACCCACAGGCTCTGCTGGTTGTCATGGCAGCGCTGCGGCGCCTCTTCAGGCAGCAGCCGAAGAGGATTGAGGGACTCCGTAACAGCTTTGGTATGCTGAGCTAGGCCGCGTGGGGTGGGGTGCTGAAAAAAGTCGGAGAAGGACGCATCAAGCCCTAGATTTTCACGAATAGGGACAAGTGCTGCGGCGGCCTTGAGCGATGTGCCTCCGAGATCGAAGAAGTCGTCGCAAGCACCAATGCCACCGACTCCTAACACCTCCTCCCAGATGGCGACTAATCTTAATTCGATATCATCATTAGCCCTCTCATAATCATAGGAAAGCAGCGGACGGGAATGGCCTGGTAATGGCAAGGCATTTCGATCTATCTTTCCGTTAGCTAGCGTCGGAAAAGCTTCTAAAATAGTTATCACCGTTGGAATCATATAGTCTGGCAAGTATTTCGCTAAGTAAGTGCGCAATTGGTCGTGGGCAACCTTTTCGGCGGCCAGAACAACATAGGCAGCAAGTTCTGTATTCACTCCTTCAAGCTTTAGGACTGCCGCTTGTCGCACACCTGAATAACCTAGTAGCACCGCTTCTATTTCGCCGCACTCGATGCGATAGCCACGCACTTTAACCATGCTGTCGCCTCGACCGATGAAGCGGAGGAGGCCATCTTCAGTAACTCTCGCAAAATCGCCGGTTCGGAACATGCGCTCACCGTCTTTACGCGGGCTTGCTAAGAAGCGGTTAGCGCTCTCTTCGGGGAGGTTGAGATAGCCAGTGGCTACGGCAGGACCAACAATTAATATCTCACCGGTCATTCCTGGCGCAACTTCAATCATGGCTTCGTCGACAACTCGGAGTTCGGTGTCGGCGATTGGCCACCCGAGTGTCACTGGGGCTCCCTCTAATATTTCTCCCGCGCTCGCATTAGCGGTAGCCTCCGTAGGCCCGTATAAGTTCCATATCCGAATCGCTGGCCATTGAGCAAAGCTGCGATTGACTAATGACTCTGGCAATGCCTCGCCTGATAAGAGGACGACGCGAGGAGGTATTACGTCCCGGTTGGCAGTGCACTCCGCTTCGGCGAAGCGCACCATTTCAGCCCATAGAGTCGGAACGCAATACAGACCATAGTTCGAATGTTCGGAGTACCATGCAAACAACCGGTTTGGCTGTCGGACGACATCGGCAGGGAGGATGTGAAGTATGAATCCAGTAAGTAGCGGAGTGAAAAGTTGCGTTACACCTGCCGCGAAGCAGATGGACGAAGACAAGGGCAAGTCAAGTTGACCCGCTTGCTGTCGCAATTCACTGATGTGCCAGCACAAATAATGCGCAAGTGCTGCATGATGTACCGCGACAGGTTTTGGTCGACCAGTAGATCCTGAAGTATGTAGTATATACGCTATTTGATTTTCATCCCTTAATACTTTTGGCCCTTCGCTTGGTCCATCATTAAATCTTTCAATCCGAATAAATGTAGGCACAAGATCTTTAAGTCGATCTTCTTGTTCAGCATCAGAGAGCAAGATTGAAACACCTGCATTAGAGAGCAATCCAGAGAGCCGCGCCTTAGGATCACGTACTGAAAGAGGTAAGTAAGCACAACCTGCCTTAAGGATGCCGAGCAAACCAATAGGAATAGCTAAACCAGGTTCGACACATATCCCAATTATATCTCCTGGCTTCACTCCGACTTCGAGCAGCAAGAAAGCTAAAAAGTTAGCACTTTGATCGAGATCTTTATAGGATAACGTAGAATCACAATAATTAACTGCAACCTTTTCGGGAAACATTAATACATTGCTTTCAAATTGATCAATAATATTGCGAAACAAATACTCCATTGCATCAAAAATTGAGTAGGACTCAGTCTTACTATTTTAAAAATTGCAAACCAATTAACTAGAATTTAATTGGTTTGCAAGAAATTGTAGCTAAATTGATAGTTAATTGGAGAAAAATAACTATTTGGTTGAAGCCATTACACCTTGGATCTTTGCAAGAAGTTCACCAGTAATGTTGTATTTGTTGGCAAACTGTGCGAAAACTGCGCTCTGAGAAATGCCATTGGCCTTGGCAAGGAGGACTGCATCGTAAACTTCTGCAACAATCGTCGGATTAAGGCCGGATGAAAAATGTGAGAGAATTCTGGTGGCTCGCGAAGCACCATCGCCTGTAACTGGGTGAACCATTGGGGAAAAACTGGCAAAAGAGTTGGTCATTGACCTTGAAAAGCGGTGAACCCTACAACACTAGCACCAAGAAAGCTTTACATGGTGTTCCTGAAGTAAGTCTTATTGGTCTAAGGCTGGACAAACAGCCTTTGCCTGCTCGCCCTGCGGATGCCAGTGGCTACGGAAGCACGCAAGCTTGAATTGTTTCAGTAGCAGCGGCAGTGTCGCTTCGATCGCCCCTGAGCGCCGCAATGGGGGCGAGGTGCTTAGAGGTGGCCAGCAGGTCTTGGGGGGATAACTGGAGCGGGGAGGCTCGGGCACAAACGGGGCGGCACGCGGTAGCGCTGCTGCAGAGCGGAGAGGGATAGGTCCTGGCGACGCTGGACTTGCTCCATGAAGGGGAGCATCTGACCAAAGGAGGCCACCCGCACCGCCCCATAGTGGGCCTCAACCAAGGGCCTCCGGTCCACTCCGCTTCGCTTAGCAAACAACCGGACCGCGCCATCGCGATCACCACCGGCCAGCAGATGTTGACAAAAATCCCACCAGCGCTGATCAGAAAACAGGTGGCGCAGGTAGCTTAAATCCAAATGAGCCTAAGGCTTGGCCTGTTGCGCAAAAAGATCAAGTGATCCAAGATCGCTTCTCACCCTTGTCGCCATAGACGCGGGACATCTGGCAGACTAAGTATCTTCCTAGGAACACTAGCAGTCGGTTGTGATGCAGCCCCACAGTGACCTGACGGCAAATTAATGAAGCCAGCACCGAGTAGATGCACGGCGACAATTAGATAGGCGTGTGCGTTGACTCATCAGTCCTGATACTACTAGGTCCTTTGTTGACTCATTTGAAATGTTCCTTTTGTGGGGCGCTCGACATCGGCTGATCGCAGAGCCCAGCGTCAGCGGCGCCAGCAGCTTCTGGGGGCTGCCCGCAGCCGTTACCCAACCTTGAGCTATCAAGAGAAGGGTGCCCTGGTGGATGAGCTGGTTGAGCTGAGCGGGTTTCACCGCAAATCGGTGCTGCGGTTGTTGCGCCAGCAGCCGGCGGACCATGGGGGTTCACCGGCTCGTGCTGACGTTGGTCATGATTCAGCTGAGGTTGGCAGAAACCGCCGTTATGGCCCCCAGGTGGTTCAGCTGTTGGAAACGCTCTGGGAGGCGAATGACCATCTCTGTGGCAAACGCCTGGCGGCGGAACTGCCCACACGGATGACGGCGCTGGTGCGCAACAGCCATTGGCACGTCGATCCAAATCTACGGTAAATGCTGCTGCAGATCAGCCCGGCGACGATCGATCGACTACTGACACCCGCCCGCACTGCGCAGGGTGGTCAGCATCGCCGCCGCCGTACACACGTCGTCACCGGTGTACGGAGACGCACCACGGTGCGCAAATATGGCCTCCGGCCGACTGGCGTCTACAACGGCTGGAAGGATGTAAAGCCGGGCTGGTTTGAGATGGACCGGGTGGCCCACTGCGGCGGGCGCATGGAGGGCCCGTTTCTGTGGACTCTTGTTCTCACCGATCTGGCGAGCGGCTGGAGTGAATGTGTGCCCATACCCAGCCGAGATGGGCTGCTGGTGCACTCTGCGCTGCAGGAGCTGCAGACGCTGATGCCACTGCCGCTGCGCGATCTCGACGTGGATAACGACACGGCGTATGGCCTCCGGCCGACTGCGTCTACATGAACGAGGATCTTGAGCGCTGGTGCGCCGAGGCTGCCAAACCGGTGGAGCTGACCCGCTCACGGGCCTACAAATCCAATGACCAGACCTGGGTCAAAAAAAAGAACGTAATGCTGATGCGCCGCCTGGTGGGACACCGTCACCTGGAGGGACCGCAGCAGCAGGAGCGGCTCTGCCAGCTCTATGGCGCTCTGCGACTGTTCACCAACATCTACCAGCCGTCGGCCAAGCGGATTCCGTTTGAGGAGAGCGACCGTCGAGAGGGGCGCCGCCCGCGTCGGCGCCACGGCCAACCGCTCATCCCGGCGGATCGGTTATTGCGTTGGCGTGGCATCAGTCAACAACACCGCCAAAGCATTGAGGTGTTGCAGCAGCAATGCGATCCGGTGGACCTGCTGGAGACGATTCGGTGGAACCAAGCTGCTCTGGTGAACGGAGAATGCGAACCGAGCAGCGAGAGCGATCGATCAGCAAGCAACCAGATCCTGAATGCCTTTCTGGGCAGCCTGCGGTTGCTGTGGCGGCAGAGCGAACCTGCCAAACGCGGAGGCTGGGGTGTTGGCCGATGGTGTTGCCGTGGCTGATGGCCGATCCCTTGCTCACAGGCCAGCAGGCGATGCAACGGCTGGAGCAAGAACACCCTGATCTGTATCTCGGCAGCCTGCGCACCTTACAGAGGCGGATGGGTGAGTGGCGCATCACCCATGCCGAACAGGTGGTCGACCAGCAGATGGAGGCAATCCGGGACCAGGAAAACAGCCAGCTCAACAGCAAGAAGCCAATGCCGACCGTTCGTCAACTAGATGGGTAACAATTCGCATGAGTCAACGCGCCCGCCTAAGTATTTGATATCGGGCAGGCGGCAAGGACTTCATCTTGGCTGGCAGTTACCGCGCATGGTGCTCCAGGTGCCTTGCCGCCAGGTAGCGCGAACGCTGGCCAGCTCACTAGTGCTTCTGATTGACCCGACGCCCTTGCCGGCACTTCCTGCTCGGAGCGGCTAAGGCTGGGAAATGAGTCTCACCCAGCTCAACCATGGAAAATGAGATTTTTCGACCATACCCTTCAATAACATGATAAGATAGCTTGAGAAATGGCTTTACCAATCTCATGTACAAAAATTTTGGTAAACTTGTTACTGCGTTCGCCCTGTCCACTTTTTGCATCCAGGCATCTTGGGCTGGAGAATTTCGGGCATTCACGAACAATAAATTGGAGGTATCCAGTGCTTCTAATGGACAACGTTCTCCTGGCAATATGAGGATTTGGGCCTATATTGGGCCAGGATCCTACCTCGCCAAAGCCTCGGTCGAGGTTATTGATTCCAAGGGAAAAGTCGTGGGCACCGGCCAAACGGGATCCAGGGGCGCGCTGTTGTTGACGGTGCCAGGCAGCGCATCGGAGAACGAGCCTTACATGATCGTCTCATCTGGCGGCATGGTCGATGGTGTGCCATTTCAAGGCCATCTTAAGGCTTTTGTGCCAAAACTTGGCTTTAGCAATATTACCTATCTCGATCCAATCAGTACCACCGCTCTAAAAATGTCCGCCAATAGTCCCCGAACCTATGCCGCCAACATGGCTAAAGTTCGCAATGTACTGGGACTACGCTACTACGATGATATGGGCGTCATGCGATTAAGAACTTCTGCCATCGGCGCCCAGGAGCTTAAGGTCAAAATTGAACAATCCGGCGGCCTTACCAAGTTTACAGATGTTTTAGCTGAAGCCGCGGAAAAGGGACAGGTAATTGATGGATTAAAGCCCGCAAAGTCCTCCCGACTCCCTGCATCGAACGGTACGCGTGCTGCGGCAAGCACACCGACCTCCAACCCCGCCTGCTCGATAGATTACAATGCACCTAATCCATCTTCCGGGCCCAAGTCATTACTATCATGGTCGACCATTTACAATCTGGGATATAATGAAGGACGTAGTTTGATCACTGGCTGGGTGGGCAACGCGGCCGTTGAATTGATTGAGAAGGTACCCGGATTTGCCATTGCAAAAGGCAATAGCGGACCAGATATGACTTCTGCCCAAATTAACCAGAATTTTATTGCGATTGCAGGAAAGTTGGACTGTATAACGGCACAAGTGAGTGATCTAGAAAACGCGCTTGGAGAGGTCAAACTGGAAGTTAAATTGGTATCAATACAGTCTTGCATTGACAAAATTAGTGCCGAATACGAAAGTTATAATCACCTTCTCTCATATTTTGAAGACAAAAAAAGTAAGGCCTATATTGATTATCTTGATTCCATGTTCAACCCAGATCATGGGACAACGGTGAAAGCAATGGATGCATGCGGCTCGCTTATTAATCAAACTCTTTTTAATACTGGGGGTTCTAATAGCGCGGCATGGATTACCGAAATGGATCTAATTCAGAATAAGAAGGTAGGGAGTGAAACTATTAAAGTCCCGAATGTGTTTTTACCTTCGGATATTTATCAATTGCAGTTATTCTTGTCCTATTACTCCAATTTACAGTATCAGCAGATTATTCTTTGGTCCGAGTTATTCAACTATAATATCAACATCCTAGGGAAGGAAGAAACTGAAGTTGCGAAGTTTAAGATGTACGGGGATACTTGCACCACGTCCTCAATCCCACAAAATCCCCCTAAGGGCAGTGCCTCAAATTTCTGTGATTGGCAGTTAAACATCGCCGGGGTTTGGCCTCAAACCATTTTCAGTGATGAAGTGGCACTCTGTACAGAGTGTGATAAGTCATTCCCGATCCTTACAGGTTATGCCATCGTCGCAGTGCCGGCGAAGTTGGCAAATGAATTGATATCCCCCTACCGAGACGTGAAACTGGGCGGAAGGAATGAAGGCCTTGGAGGCAGGAGCTCGGAATCTCTTGCCAAGAATGATCCATGCAATGGTTTTGCCCCCCCGGAAGGTGCATGCGGCGGTGGGTCTGTGATTACCCTTAAGGTCGCACCAGTCACCGGCGTGGCAGAAGATGGCCCCGACAACTTGATCTTTACCTTCTCCCGCACAGGGCCCACAACCAGCGCCCTCATCGTCAACTTCAGCGTGGGCGGCAGTGCCACCCTCGGCACCGATTACACCGGCATTGCCGCCAAATCGGCCACCAAGTCCGTCACCTTTGCCGCTGGATCCTCTACCGCCACCGTCACAGTAGTTCCCACGGCCGATGCCACCATCGAGCCCGATGAAACCGTGGCCCTCACCCTCAGCACGGCCACCGGCTACTCCATTGGTACCACAAGCGCCGTAGTGGGCATAATCCTCAATGACGATTTCCCTAAATCTAAGTTAATCTCAACACTTGTTAGTCCATATACGCTTGCCCAGGATTGCATCTCGGCAGGAAATAACCATAATTGTGGTTACTCCATGCCTCTTTCGCAGGCATCCGACACGCTTAAAGCTTTTAACCAATATACGGTAGATTCACCGAGCGACATGAATCAAGAGACATGGTCGACAAGGTTGGTAAAACGCGATGGCGTCGCCACATCCGATCAACTGACTGCAATATCGGGGAAGGGAAATGAGAACAACCTCTTTTATGTGGGTTCTTTTTTGTCAAGCTGGCTAAACCACAGCAATGGCGTACCGAATTACTCGGCACCGGCATGGACGTTGCTCAAAGCAAATACGACTCTGAACTCTAACTTCCATGATGTAACGACAAGGCAATGCAGTACCATAGATAATAAACCAGTATGCTCTGATATAACGACTTATACCGCTACGGTGTCCATGGGTGATGGAGTTTATAATCCGGGTAATCCAGGATACAACTTTACCCCATGTAATAATAGCACAAAGTCTTGTGATGCTGGGAAATTCCCTTCCACTCCGACCGCAGCCTATTTGCTGCAAAGGAGCTGGACTACTGGAACGGGTTACAACGGGCCCACGAAATAGCTGCTGAAAAGCTAGCAGCTGTGAGGCAGAGTCCCCTAGGGCGGTGAAAATCCCGAGGCCAGTGCCATGATCATTGGGGCGTCGTTGGGGAAGAACCCAACGACCAGGGTATAGCGTTTGATCACTGCGCTTATCGAGGCGTCCGCAAGAACGACCTCAAACTGAAGATACTCTTTGCCCTGGCAAACCTCTTGATGGTACGCGAACGAATACCTGATCCAGTATCATACAAGGGCCTGGTACGCCAAAGAATCGACAATCATCCATAAAATAAGCAGAACTTGTCATGGAAACTGCCTCAACGCATAGTCAAAGACTGCTATGGACGGAAACGAAGCGAAACCTGCGCAGTATCGTCCCATTCATGAAAATGAGACTAGATCTTATAGATTATGCCGTCTTGATCAGAGGTTCCTAAACACCGTGATCAGTCACTTAAAAACCAGCTTCAGCGGAACGTTCCACGCCCTACGCTTTGAGAAGTACGCTGATCGCTACCTGGGTGCCTTCTGTTATCGATTCAATCGCCGCTTTAACCTCGAAGAAATGATGGGGAGGATCTTCCGGGCCACCTGCAATTGCACCGCAAGGCCCGAGCGTTTGGTAATGAGTGTGAAGTTTACTACCTAATCAAGTCATCACTTGGGAAACACCGGCTTTTCATACGGCAGTCCACCGTCTTCGATGTCGTAGTCCGGGTCGAGGATGGTTTTTCCTTGGGCGCCGAGGTAATTGGGCTGGGCTTTTAACCACTCGCTCATCTTCTGCTGTCGGGCATAGTCGAGCAGCCGGGCCTCGAGATCACGCACCACCTCAGGGTTCTGCTCGGCCACGTTGTTTTTCTCGCCGGGGTCGACCTTGAGGTTGAAGAGTTCGGTCTTGCCGGGCAGCAGGGCGATCTTCACCAGCTTCCACTGTCCCTTGATGATGGCGCCGCGGAAGGCTTCGACGTTGACCAAGATGTCGTCATGGGGTGAGGGCTTGCCCTCTTTGAGCATCGGCAGGATGTTCACGCCATCGAGGGGTTTGCTGGCGGGGTTGGGCGCCGCACCGGCCAGGGCCAGGACGGTGGGCATGACATCCACCATGTGCAGCGGCTCATTCACCACAGCGGGCTTCAGGGTGCCGGGCCAGTTGAAGATCGTCGGCACGCGTACACCACCCTCGTAGAGGCTGCCCTTGCCTCCCCGCAGGTTGCCGTTGCTCGCCGGCAGGGAACCTTCTTTCACGCCACCTTCGGCCCGCTCTGCGGGGGAATGGGCGCCGCTGGCAAGGACAGCGCTGCGGGGGCCACCGTTATCGCTGGCGAAGATTATTAATGTGTTTTCGCGCAGGCCCCGCTTATTGAGCGCGGCGACGATGCGGCCCACCTGGTCATCAATCGAGGTGACCATGGCGGCATAGGTACGGCGGGTCGGATCCTTGATGCTGGCGGCGTAGCGCTCTTCATCGGCCTTCTGGGCTTCATAGGGAGCATGGGGAGCCAGGGACGCGAAGTAGAGGAAAAACGGCTTCGTCTTGTCCTGCCGTTCGATTTGTTTCACCGCTTCGTCGCCAATCAGTGGCAGGTAGTAGGTGGTCTCCTGCAGGAACTTGCCGTCGCGCTGCCAATCGACGATGCCGCCGCGCATCTTGGTGAAGTAGTCGACCTCTCCGACGAGATTGCCGTAGAAGTGATCGAAGCCGCGGTTCTGCGGCCAGTATTTTTTGTCGGCATGGCCGAGGTGCCATTTGCCCACCATCGCGGTCTGGTAGCCGACCTCCTTGAGCGCCTGGGGCAACGTGCGTTCGTCGGTCGGCAGGCCGTAGGTGTGGTTCGGGAAGATCACCAGGGTCTGCAGGCCATAGCGCATCGGGTAGCGGCCCGTCATCAGGGCGGC
>Ga0114972_10000384_pt1 | contig 32918 bp, 38 predicted proteins | sample M_140807_EF_Meta_FD_87354 | JGI IMG/M metagenome (GOLD analysis project Ga0114972, IMG submission 87354) | Freshwater microbial communities from Lake Montjoie, Canada to study carbon cycling - M_140807_EF_MetaG | ecosystem: Environmental > Aquatic > Freshwater > Lake | place: Lake Montjoie...
AATCGAAAATAAACCTTATCGAGCAAACCAATCCTCAGTGGATTGATTTGGGTATCGGATTATTTTGATAGATGGTTGCCCGCCTGCGCGGGCATGACAGATTTTTTTGTCATGTACGGAGATTTCTGTGACTTTTCCGTGTGTTATCAAAAGACCAGATAACGGATTTTGTAAGGACATCATAAAAGCGGATAATGAAAAAGAGCTCAAAATAGCGCTGGAATAATTATTTAAATATGCCGATTTACTCGTCATACAATCTTTTCTCCCTACGGAATTCGACTGGAGAATTGGGGTATTAGATCGCAAACTATTGTTTGTAATCCCTGCAATTATACATCGGGTAAAAATAACAATCAATTTGCGTGCAAAAAGCAAATCTTCAAGCAAACGTGACTCCCCAGGTTGTGGATAATTTTGTTTTCTATAGACTCAAACTGACTCAACTTCATCCAGAGCGAAGCGAAGGATCTCCGGAATTAGGTGCAAACCTAATCAATTAGATATCCTTCGCTTCGCTCAGGATGACGTGGGTCTTCTGACGCAGGCTTCTACTGCGAAAATTCCAAAATAGCCATATTGGCTAATGCATCAGCACGTTCGTTTTCTGGATGACCAGAATGACCTTTTACCCAGTGCCAAGAGATTTCATGCATTTTAGCCAACTCATCAAGGCGTAGCCATAAATCAGTATTTTTCACAGGTTCATTTTTACTATTCCGCCAGCCCTTTTTTTTCCATTGCGCCATCCAGGATTGCATACCTTGGCGTAAATAATCAGAATCCGAGTACAAAGCTACTTTGCACGCACGCTTTAACGTAGTCAATGCCGCAATAGCTGCCATCAATTCCATACGATTATTAGTCGTCATGGCTTCGGCGCCTTTTATCTCTTTTTCTTGACCTTGAAAGCGCAAAATGGCACCCCAACCCCCAGGACCTGGGTTGCCTTTGCAGGCACCATCTGTGTAGATTAATACTGTTTCTACTGAGTCCATATCTTAACCCAAATAAGGAGACCAGGCCGGTTCTTGGATATCACCATCGCGTGAAGGAAACTTCAGACGAATCCGACCATCGATAGAAACCATCCCCAAAATCCCTTGATTGCGATCATGCGTTGCATACAATACCAAACGACCATTTGGCGCAACCGAAGGAGATTCGTCCATCGATGAATTCGTCAAAGTCGTAACTTGACCTGAATGGATATCTTGCACTGCAATATTGAAATCTCTATCACTGCGATGCAACATCACAATGCTTTGCTGATTGGGGGTATACGAAGCTCGAGCATTATAATTTCCATTGAAACTCATTCGGCTTACTTGACCATTAGCGAGACTCAAGCGATAAATTTGCGGACTGCCGCCTCGCCCAGACGTGAAAATAATCGAACCGCCATCAGCAGAATACTTAGGCTCTGTATCAATGGCAGACCCGAACGTGAGTTGGCGCATCTGGCCATTTTCCATATTAACGGAATAAATTTTAGGGGTGCCTTCTTTAGATAAAACCACGGCCAGCTCTCTGCCACTGGGTGACCAAGCTGGTGCGCCATTGATGCCTGAGAAGCTCGTAATCAAACGGCGTTGCCCCGTTGACACATCCACTTTATAAATCTGAGCTCGTTTTTTCTCAAACGATACATAAGCAATGGATTGTCCATCAGGTGACCACGCTGGCGACATAATCGGCTCAGACGAAACCAGCAGGTTTTGAGGATGAAAACCATCCATATCCGCAACTTCTAACGAATATCTTGCCCCCCTCATCCCGCGTTGTACCAAGATGTAAGCAATCTTGGTAGAAAACACCCCGCGCTCACCGGTTAACTTTTTATACACTTCATCGCTTATATGATGAGCCAATGCTCTTAATTGCCCTTCTTGGATCACATAGTTATTGGCTAATAATTGACGTCCCTGAGCAGCAGAATCTACCAATTTAAAACTCACCGCCATACGCCCATCACCCGTAGGCACGACTTCGCCCGACAATACAGAGTCGGCACCCGCTTGTTGCCAATACTGCAAGGGAGATTGTCCATTACCTTGAGCAGGTAAAATTTTGAATTGGCCAGAAATTTTTAGATCGTTCGTGATAACCGTGGTTAAACTACGCGCATGGTCATCATAACCAAAGGCATTAATCCCTATTGGAAGCGCGGCGCTAATTCCTTGAGTTAATTCTAAATCTAAAGCAAAAATCCGTGTAGAGATTGCAATCCATAAAAATAATTGCATGCCTCGTTTTAACATGGTACTACCCCCTCGTACTTTCAGGACGAACTGTTAAACTAATGTCCCGAAATAAATTAAACATTTCCGAATCCGTCGGCACCGGCAAAGGTGACGCTTTATAGATCGCTGCTTGCGCAGAACGATCCAACACCGGATCACCGCTACTGCGAATCAATCCCACACTCAATACCTGACCATTCGGCGCTAATTGAATTCTAAATTGGCTAAACAACTGCCTGTCAACATGTTCAGGCAAAATCCAGTGCTGACTGATAGCCTGAATAATCAACGCCTTATATTTATTGACCTCACCAGACATTTGCGCGGCCTTTTGTTGATTGATGGCTGCTTGCTGCGCGTTACGCTGTGCTTCCTGCGCTTTTCGTTGCGCATTTTGTGCTGCTAGTTCTTTTTGCGCAGCTAATTCTTTTTGTGCTCTGGTAGCTGCTTCTTGTTTTTGTTTTTGCAACGCTTCTGTCAAACGTTGTTTTTCTTGCAACTGTTGTTTTTGTAATTGCGCTTGTTGCTGCTTTAAATCAGCCAAATGGCGCTCTTGAACTACGTTTTGCTGAGCAAGCTCCTGCAAATGTTTCTTTTCCGCAAGCATTTGTTTTTGGTGCGCGGCCGCCATTTGCGCTTCTTCTTTTTTCATTTTTTGCAAACGTTGCTGTTCCTGAACACGTTGTCTCTGTGCTAAACGCAATTGCTCTTGGACAGCTTGTTGATGATTTAATTCCGCTTGTTTTTTCTCTTCGCGTTCTGTTTTTAAACGATTCAAGGTTTCTGCAACTGCTGCACTGTCTACACTGACTGCTTGCAGAGGTTGCGTTTGTGTTTCAGGATGGCTTTTTTCTTCACTGTTCATAGACAATTCAGTGCTGGGAGAAGAATGCACTACAAAATGCTCGGAATGACTTTCCAACATCAACATGCACAAAAGAAGAAAATGTAAGCCCAATGCCATAAAAAACGCATTGCGGTACACTAAATTTTTAATCATCATTGCGCCTCAACCACTGTTTGTTGTTCTTCCAACGCCATAGAGTCAGTCACTAAACCTACTTGCTCTGCGCCTGCTTGCTTCAATGCACTCATTGCCAGCACCACACGTCCATACGGGACACCTTGGTCTCCTTTTACCAAAACGTTGACCGATTGACCGGATTCTTTGGCCAAAGCCAATTCTGCCGCCACTCTCACCATTAAATTCTCAGCTGCAATTGGCATATCTGGATTAGCATCCACATTCAAAAAATACTCTCCAGTACTATTGATTGATACAATAATCGGTTCGCGATCCGTAGTTTTGACTGCCTGACTTTCAGCCTTAGGCAAATCCACCGTCACACCTTGCGTTAAAATCGGTGCTGTTATCATAAAAATCACTAATAACACCAACATCACATCAATATAGGGAACCACATTAATCTCAGCGATAGGATTTTTTGAGCGCGTTCTTCTCTTTATCATGATGCTCCTTTACTTTATCTGCTCAGAAATCAATGCCACCAATTCCTCTTGAAACAAATCAGAGCGGTTTAATAAACTATTGGCATGGGTGCTGTACCGATTGTAGGCAATCACCGCAGGAATAGCCGTGAACAACCCTAAAGCAGTCGCAACCAGCGCTTCAGAAATACCAGGAGCCACCATTGCAATCGTTGCTTGTTGTGCTTGGCCCAATGCTTGGAAGGAAGTCATAATCCCCCAAACTGTTCCAAATAATCCCACATATGGCGCTAAAGACCCTATTGACGCAAACAACGGCAAATGTTCCTCAAGTTTTTCGGCTTCTTTGTAATGACTGATTTGCATCGCACGCTGGATCGGTTCGAGTACAATAGTGCCCTGCTCACCTAAGCGTAAAAACTCTTTAAACCCAGCAAAGAAAATGGCAGCCAATCCGCGTTGTTCTTCCTCATCACCCTCTAGTTGGGTATATAGTTTGCCCAAATCGCTACTATTCCAAAACTCTTTGCGAAATAGTTCATAGTGATCTTTTTTCTGCTTAAAATACCAAGCACGTTGAAAAATCAAAGTCCAAGACGCAACAGACGCCACTAATAACAACATCATCACAAATTTGACGACAAACCCTGCTTGTAAAAAATAACCTAAAATAGTGGCATGGCTACCCATGTTTTATTCTCCTATTAACAGAGTTGGTAAACGTCTCGGCTTAAGAGCCTGATCAACACATACTGTCATCACTGTAGCCTCAGAAATAAGCTTATCATTTTGATTGTACATCGTTTGTTTGAATTGTAAGGTACATGCAGTCTTATTGACAACCGAGGTCGTAATGTTCAAAAAATCATCCAAATACGCCGGCAAATGGTAACGAACCTGCGCCTCACGAATTGCAAAATAAATATTATTTTGTGCCATAATTGTCAATAAAAAACCATGCTCACGCAACATTTCAGTTCGAGCTCGTTCAAAAAAATACAGATGGCGTGCATGATACACAATACCCATCAGATCTGTATCTTCGAAATAAACCCGGTAGGAAATGCTTTGTATGCTCATAATTTGTGGTTTTTTGACCAGGTTAGTTTATCTTTAGCGGGTGCTTTGAAGCGCCGCGCAATAGCTAGTCTATTGTCCAGCTCCAAAGTGCTCGCTAAAGATAAACTAACCAGACAAAAAACGCAAATTATGATCATACAAAGCATATTATATGATCTTTTTTCATGGGTTACGAGAGGTCCACAGGAGTTATCACTTGCAAACCAAAATGTTCATAGGCAAGTGGCGTTGCAATCCGTCCCCGTGCTGTGCGCATTAAAAATCCTTGTTGAATCAAAAAAGGTTCTATGACGTCTTCAATCGTCCCCTTTTCTTCTCCGATTGCAGCAGCAATACTATCTAAACCAACCGGTCCTCCAGCAAAACGCTCGATCACGGCTAACAATAATTTTCTATCCATCACGTCAAATCCGTGGTGATCCACATGCAGCATATCCAATGCATCTGATGCCACTTCCGCAGTAATCACCCCATCTGCTTTGACCTCAGCATAATCTCGCACGCGGCGTAATAACCGGTTAGCAATTCTGGGCGTTCCACGTGCCCGCACCGCAATCGCAGCCGCACCTTGAGCAGCGGTACTCACTTTTAAAAGACGGGCTGAGCGCTCTACGATTTGAGTTAATGCCGCAACCGAGTAAAACTCTAAGCGCAATACAATCCCAAATCGGTCACGCAATGGCGAAGTTAGGGAGCCCGCTCGAGTGGTTGCGCCAATCAATGTAAAAGGCGGTAATTCTAATTTGATTGAGCGAGCAGCTGGGCCCTCACCAATCATAATATCCAATTTATAATCCTCCATCGCTGGATATAAAATTTCTTCAATCACGGGACTCAAACGATGGATTTCGTCGATAAACAAAACATCATTTTCTTGTAAATTAGTTAAAATTGCAGCGATATCACCCGCTCGTTCCAAAACAGGTCCCGATGTTTGGCGCAGATTCACGCCCATTTCATGCGCAACAATATTGGCAAGCGTGGTTTTCCCCAAACCCGGAGGACCAAAAATCAACACATGGTCTAACGCTTCTTTACGCTTATTGGCTGCGTCAATAAAGATTTTCATCTGCTGACACACGTCATCTTGACCAATATACTCGTTCAAACTTAACGGACGGATCGCTCGATCGAATACTTGTTCAGCCACATGGGCTTCTAAACTCACCAAACGATCACTTTCTATCATTTATATTTAACCTTCATTCGTTTAGGGTCTGAAGTGCATTAATCACTATAATACATTTCAAACTCAAATGGATGTACTAAGTGTTTTAACTTCATGATGTCCTCATTGCGTAATTCAATGCAGCTTTGTAGAAAATCATGAGAGAACACGCCGCCCGCCAACAAAAACTCGTGGTCTTGTTCCAAATGCAAAATAGCTTCTTCTAAAGAACGAGCTACAGTTGGAATCCCCTTCAGCATATCCTGGGGTAATTCATACAAATCTCTATCAATCGCTTCTCCAGGATGAATTTGCTTTTCAATCCCATCCAAGCCCGCTAGCATCATAGCAGAAAATGCCAAATAGGGATTCGCCAAAGGATCTGGGAACCGCACTTCAATGCGTTTGCCTTTTGCATTCCCGACATGGGGAATCCGAATAGCAGCAGAACGATTGCGTGCAGAATAGGCCAACAAAACAGGTGCTTCAAAACCTGGTACCAAACGTTTGTAACTATTGACACTAGGATTGGTAAACACATTCAATGCACGAGCATGATGAATAATCCCTCCGATATAATACAAAGCCATTTTAGATAGGCCCGCATATTCATCACCCGCAAATAAATTCACGCCATCTTTCATCAGTGATTGATGGCAGTGCATGCCACTACCATTATCACCCACCAATGGCTTAGGCATAAAAGTAGCTGTTTTACCATGATTGTGCGCCACATTCTGCACAACATATTTCAATACTTGGAGTTCATCAGCTTTTTTCGTCAACGTATTATACCGAGTAGCCACCTCACATTGATTCGCCGTAGCCACTTCGTGATGATGCGCTTCGACTGGTATCCCATAACTCTCTAATATTGTACAAATATTGCTACGAATATCTTGCGAAGAATCGACTGGTGGCACCGGAAAATACCCACCTTTTATCGCTGGGCGGTGGCCCGTATTGCCACCATCTACGCTTTTACCAGAGTTCCAATAGCCTTCTTCAGCATTAATCTCATAAAAAGCTTTATTAATGCCGGTTTGCCAACGAACATCGTCAAAAATAAAAAACTCTGGTTCGGGACCAAATAAGGCGACATCTGCGATGCCTGTAGTCTTCAAATAAGCTTCTGCACGCTGCGCCAACGCACGCGGACAACGCTCATAATCTTTACCGGTACTAGGATCGAGCACATTACATCGAATATTTATCGTTGTATCTTGATAAAAAGGATCCTGAGCGGCAGTACTGAGATCAGGCATCAAAGCCAAATCAGATTGATGAATTGCCTGCCAACCCTTGATAGAAGATCCATCAAACATTTTACCGTGCTCAATAAACTCGTCATCCACACAAGAAGCACTAATCGTAATATGCTGCTCTTTCCCACGCGTATCCGTAAACCGTAAATCAACAAATTTTGCTTCGCAAGATTGCAGCATTGCCAAGACATCCTTCTTTTTCATCTTTCCGCTCCGTAAGCATTCACCACAATTCTTGACGTTTCGAGAACCTGTACAACGTCTCATTTCACGGATCAGATGTTAACTGAGTGACTATTCCATTTCAATAGAATACACTAGCTTTATCTCTTTAGATTGTGGTTTAAAAACATGGGCGCGTTTCAGTACCAGGCCTTGAAAAAAACGGGGAATCCAAGCAAAGGCCTGATTGAAGCCGACTCTGAACGACATGCACGCCAATTATTACGCGAACAAGGTTTGATTCCTATCTCAGTGCAAGTCTATAAAAAATCCAAAAAATCCAAACAAAATGACAAATTGCGTCCGGCACATCTGGCTTTATTCACCCGACAATTAGCCACCCTGCTTGCAGCAGGTATCCCGATTGATGAGGCCCTACGAGGTGTCGCTGATCAATCAGAAGTAGAAGGCTCACGACGCTTAATCATTGGCGTGCGCGCCAAAGTCTTGGAGGGGTTTGGCTTAGCACAAGCAATGGGAGAATATCCCCATGCATTCCCAGAACTCTATCGCGCCACTTTGGCTGCGGGGGAGCACACCGGCCGTCTCGATTTGGTCCTTGAAAAATTAGCCGACTATACTGAAAACCAGCAAGCTATCCGTCAAAAAATTCAGCAAGCTTTGATATACCCTTGCTTGATGATTGTCATTTCTATTGCCATCATCAGTTTTTTATTGGCGTACGTGGTACCAGATATTATTGGCGTCTTTGCCAATTCCAAACAAAAATTACCGGCACTCACCAACGTCTTGATTGCCATCAGCAATTTTGTTAAAAATTATGCGTTATATGGCCTTATTTTGATTATCCTACTGGGTTTAGGATTCAAAAAAAGCCTTAAAAACCCGCAAACCCTATGGAAATGGCATCAATTTATTTTAAAATTACCTCTGATTGGATTTGTGGTCAAAACAGTAAACGTCGCACGCTATATTCATACCTTTGGTATTTTATTTTCTGCTGGAGGCAATGTCTTAGAAACCATGCGCGTAGCAGCCAGTCTTGTCAGTAACACCACTATGCGACATGCTTTTGATCAGGCCACATCAGACGTCAATGAAGGAACAGCGATCCATGTCGCGTTGAAAAACACTACTTTTTTGCGCCCCATGGCCTTACATTTAATTGCCAGTGGGGAAAAAAGTGGTCAACTGGCTGGTATGATGGAGCGTGCGGCTGATCATTTAGATAATGAGGTCAAGCAGTTGATCGATACGGCATTAACTTTACTGGAACCTATGATCATCCTTCTCATGGGAGGAGTGGTGTTATTTATTGTGTTGTCTACGTTATTGCCCATTTTTTCAATGGAACAATTGGTATCTTAAAAGGGGAGAAAAAATCAATGAAAGAATTACAACGCGGGTTTTCATTAATTGAAATCATGGTAGTGGTCGTTATTCTCGGAATTTTAGCGGCTTTGGTCGTACCTAAAATCATGAATAGACCGGATGAAGCGCGGAAGGTTAAAGCCAAACAAGACGTAATGGCTATTCAAAACGCTTTAGAGTTATATAAATTAGATAATGGGTTTTATCCCTCAACTGAACAAGGTTTAAATGCTCTGGCCACCAAACCAACTACCAGTCCCGCACCGCAAAATTGGACGCACTATATCCAATCTCTCCCTAAAGATCCTTGGGGCAATCCCTATAACTATTTAAATCCTGGTCGACATGGAGACGTGGATGTCTACACCAATGGACCTAAGGGGCAAACTGAAGGAGAAGATCCCAACGAAGAAATTGGAAATTGGGAGCACAACTGACGACATGCCAAACAGGAATCAAATGTTCGACAGGATGAGGTTAAACACAACGAATCAACAAAAAGGATTTACTCTGGTCGAAATCCTAGTGGTCATGCTGATAATCGGAATAACCTTTGGCATGGCCATGTTGGCATTTGGTGACTTTGGTGCGACGCGTAAAATCCGCTCTTCTGCAGAGGGGTTTGCACAGTTTTTACAAGTGATGCATGAACGTGCTTTGCTGGAATCTACTACAGTGCAAATCCACTTAAACCCGTCCGGTTACACTAGCCAACGTTTGAACGTTCAAAGTAAATGGCAACCACTCAAAAACGCCTATTATCGACCACGTTCTTTGCCACCCAAAACCAAAATTTCTGTGGCTTATGGGGGTAAAAAACCAGATCAATTAGTGATTACCATGAGTAGCAGCGGAGACATGACGCCCTTTAAAGTTTATTTTGGTTCAGCGGAGCAGCCGCATCTGGCTAGCATAATCGGTACCGAAAATGGGACGGTCAATTTTAATGATACAGATACACGGTAAGATGAGTCGTTCGCACACAAAAGCGCTACGTCCCGCGGGACGTGGCGATCTGAACCTATCTCGGGGCTTCACTTTAATTGAAGTATTGCTCGCATTGGCCATCCTGGCCATAGGCTTGACCAGTTTATTAAAATCTAATTCACTGAATATTCAATTCACCAGTCGACTCAAAGACAAATCCATCGCACATCAGGTCGCGATGTCTGCGATTGCGGATATTCAAACGAATGTCATCTCCGTGCCTGTGAATCAAGAGACCACTCATACCACCCATACTTTAGGCGCCACTTGGTATTGGCGTGCAAAGGTATCCTCTACAGCATTGAAATCTTTGCAACAAATTTCAGTCAGCGTCAGCACACGCAAAACCGGACCTTTTACCAATCGCTTGATTGGTTATCGATATGCACCATGAAACAGCGTGGATTTACTTTAATTGAAGTGATCATTGCCTTGGCCGTTTTTGCGATTATTGCCAGCTTCACGTCCTATATTCTGGCCCAATCTTTTAACATCGATAAGCGGTTAAAAACGCAATCCATGCGTAATCATCAAATAGAATTAGCTTTGGTCCTCTTACGCCGAGAAACCACCCAAATTATTAATCGCCCAATCAGAGGGAATGAACAATCCCTATTCCCTGCTTTGATTGCCCATGCTGATGGCGTAGAATTTACACGCAGTGGAGATATCAATCCCAATGCAGCAGCGCAGCGTTCGACTTTAAAACGAGTTGCTTATTTGTGTTATGGAAGTAAATTGATCCGCCGCACCTGGCCTTTGTTAGACTCCCCAGATCGACGTCAATTTCACAGCCAAGTGATTCTGGATCATCTGAATGCTTGTGGTTTTACCTATATGGATGCCAAACATCACCCCCACACCGAATGGAAAATGCGCCCCAGAGACAGAAGCAAGCAACTCTCCCCCCTACCGACGAGTATCGTATGCCACCTGTCTCTAGAAAAAGCAGGCACGCTAGATATCGTTTTACCGCTACCAACGGGGTTTTATGCTTAGGAAAAAAACTCTGACCCATCAAGGTAGTGCCCTGATAACCGCCCTGTTCATCATTACGCTCATCGCCATCACGGCGACGGCGATATCTGTACGCATCCGGAATACCATTGAAGCCACCCATCTCGTTGAAACCACTGACCGACTCTATCTTGCCTCTCAAGCTGTCAGTATCTGGGCGATGGATCGCATCACAGATCCCAAACAAGAGTTAGGAAAAGCCAACAAAACAACAGGCGCGATTCTGAGCTTTCCCACAAATTTACAGCATATCTACCCTAACATCACTATTTCAGGACAATTGTTTGATTTGCAAGGTCGATTGAATCTGAATAATATGACCAATACCCAATATCAAACTGTTTTTTATAGTTTATTGGGAAAACTCCATATCGGAAATACGTCTTTTGAACGTAAAGAAATCGTAGACGCTGTCGTATATTGGATACACCCCCCCCAAGTCACTTCTGCCCACGATGAATGGCATGACAAATATGCCCGACAAAAACCTACGTATTACCCCAGTCAAATGCCTATGTATCATAGTTCTGAGTTGCGCTTAGTGTATGGCGTTTCAGCTAACTATTATCAAAAAATAGCGCCATTGATTGCCACGTTACCTGAGGCAACTCCCATCAATGTGAATACCGCACCCCCAGCTATTTTAGAATCTTTGAGTCATGAAATAAAAGAAACCGACCTCGCACATATTTTGCAAGTTCGCAGTAAAAAACCCTTTAGAGATCAACAAGAACTCATCCCCATTGTTGAAAAATATCATATTCCTAGTGAATTACTGACCGTTGAAAGTCATTATTTTTTAGCCGTAGCTACGGTTCAATCCGGCGATATCAGTATGCAAACCTTTGTTATTTTGAAACGCCAAAAAGAAAGAAAAAAAGCTGAAGCCGGGCCTAGAACAGGCCCATGGCATACCAGCATCTTAACTCAATCTATTAACACGCCATAGTGCAGCAATATCAACCTGATCTAACGCCCCAATTACGTCATCCTGAACGCAATGAAGGATCTCCGAAACTAGGCACTGTACTTAATTCGAAGAGCCTTCTCGCATAAAATATCGATCAGGATGGCGCAACAGAGGTTTACAACCCAACTTAAATGCTCAATTTTTAAACTTTTTTCCTTGAGCCACCCATAAAATGATGGTATAATGCACACCTTATGAAAATAAAACACATAGCAGCCACATTAAGTCTCACTATCCTATCCACAGTTGCCTGGAAAATATGGCATACCACGCCTGATGTGATGGTTTTGCCTAATAATAAGGCCTTTGCAGTCTTATCTGGTTGGGAAAATGCGGATCTGAAGCCCTCGCTTTTAGCATTCCGTAATTCTTGCAAGCTATTTTTAAAGCAAGATCCGGAACAAAACGTAGGTAACACGCGGTTTTCTTTAAAAGCCAAAGATTGGCAGCCATTGTGCGGTGCAGCAATGAAAGTCAATGCTTATTCAAAATATAGTATTCGTGCCTTCTTTCAAACTTGGTTTAAACCCGTTGCTGTCAATGGTAAGGCCCCTTCTCAAGGAACATTTACGGGTTATTACGCAGCAACTATTGAAGGCAGCCGTTCAAAGACCAGTAAATATTCTATTCCATTACATGATCATGCAAAAAAAGACGCACCCATTGCATGGGTTGCTTCATCCAAAGATTTGAGTACCTTGGTGATGGAAGGATCGGCAATGATCCTACTGGATAATGGCTCACATATGGCCATAGAATATGTCAAAGGTAGCGCTTCGAATCCTTATTTCCAAGAAACCGAAGACAAATCGTTTCACGGTGCTCAAGACGTGACATTAACCCCAGGCTATTCCATGGCCATTGATCGGCAGTGGATCCCTTTGGGTACCCCGCTGTGGCTCACTACTGAGGTTCGGCAAGACTTTTCCAAAAAAGCGCAACCGTTCAATCGCCTTATGATTGCCCAAGATATCGGAAATGCCATTCGAGGTGCAGTACGCGGGGATATGTATTGGGGCCCTGGTAGCAAAGCGACTAAAATTGCCAGCAATATTAAAAACCAGGGTACTTATTGGTTGTTGTTACCTAAAACTGCAAAAGCTTAAATCGTAGGTTGGGACAAGACCCAACCTACGATAATTAACTCTTGCCCATCTTGGGCAAGAGTTAATTATGTGAGGATAAACGGCCACGTTGCTCAGACTCAACGACCAACGGCATAGTGAATCCAGAGTTTAATTTACTATCCCCCACCTGAAAAATAATATGTGGGTTATTGCCATGCGCCAACATCTGAACTTGTTGTTGGGTTTGATACAATTGAAAAGCAAGCGGATTGTCTTTCATCGAGTCTGCAAGCTCACGATAAGCATTACCTACGGTTTGAATAGCAGCAGCCTTACCCTCAGCGATCGTGCGTTGCGCATTTGAGTCTGCAGTAGCTTCGATGCCTTTTACTTTCGCAGCATGATGTTGCACCTCAACAAAGTCTTCATCCTCTCTTTGCCTAACGATTGCTGTTTCACTCATCGGAACAGGCACAAACTCGGATAAACTATGATGACTCACCACTTGTGCGATATTGATTTTAGCAATTTCAAAAATGGTATTCTCAATCTCATCCACTGTAGTGATTGCCAAAAGAGGATCTTCAATTTGATATCTCACATCTGCTTTGATTTCTAAAACGACACCATTACTCGTCAGTGCCTTTACTGGCTTTAAGGTTTTCGTTTCTTCCTTAATCGAAACAAACCCATCCTTTTCATTGAATGTATGATTAGCATCCTTCAAAATATGTTGACCTGCTTGAAGAATTTCTAAAACACCACAACGCAGGGTCTTTGCAACATAACCTGTTTGCACGGTAATAATTTTATACGGCCCTAATTTCAGACAATTTCCAGATAAGGACTGGGGTTGCACTTCATAGGTTTCCCAATGAATTCAAAACTATGGCTGGTTCTTTATCATAGTTGGCGCATTATCTTTCAGTGTGACCTCAAAGTAAAGCTAAAAAAACAAATTTAAAACAAATAGCACACCAGCAAGCCGCATGCCTTAACTCAAGATGACGTGCTTTCGTTTTTCACTACCTATAAGTGTAGTCAACATTAAGCGCGATAAATGGCACCCAAAATGACTGGCTTTCTAGCACCAGTAATGTGGCTGAGATCCAAATGCGTACCGGTTAACGCTTGATACGCCAACCAAGCAAACAGCATGGCTTCTAAAAAGTCGGGATCAACCCCTAAATCTTGACTGCTGCTCACGGCAATCTGTGGCAACAAAGTTTGAATACTATTCAGCAAAGCCTGATTATGTGCCCCGCCGCCGCACAAGGCTAAACGTTTCACCGGAATAGAACTTGCAACTATTGCTTGTGCAATCGTTTGCGCACTGAGGGTCAGTAAAGTCGCCTGCACATCTTTAGGATCATATCCTGGTTGAATATATGCTTGTAACCACTCAGGAGAAAAATAAGATTTACAAACACTTTTAGGAAATGGCAACTGAAAATATGCATCCGCTAATAATGCATGCAATAATTCTGGGATCACCGTTCCTTCTGCTGCGTAGTCACCATTGTGATCATATTTTTTCCCTTGCTGCGTCTGAATCCACGCATCCATCAAACAATTGCCCGGCCCCACATCATAACCATAGGTAGGCGTTTGTGGGGATAAAAAAGTAATATTTGCAATGCCACCCACATTCACAACCGCCACTGAGTCCTGAGAATGACCTAATATCGCCTGATGATACAACGGTGCAAAAGGTGCACCTTGTCCCCCTACCACCATATCCCGCGTTCTAAAATCAGCTACAACGGTAATACCGGTTAATTCTGCGATAGTATGCGGGCAACCCAATTGAATCGTGTAAGGAATGGAAGCCACAGGATCATGACGAATCGTTTGCCCATGACTACCAATTGCGGTGATTGCCTTGGGATCCATCTTATATTGTTGTAATAAAGTATTTGCAACACCTGCAAATTCCTTGCCGAGCACAGTATTCAATTGCCAAATGTCTGCAAGCGTAGTCGTTGTACCCGTCATCAGTGCTTGGATCTGATCGGTGATTTGTGGCGAATATGGGATAGTTAAGCCTCCCAACAAACGATGGGTTTCAACATCAACCAACGCTGCATCAATACCATCCATACTGGTGCCTGACATCAAACCCAAATAAATACTCATGTTGGCGTCACTCTAAAACAGCGATCAAAATTAGCCGTGGTTACAGTCGCAATTTCTGCATAAGTCATACCACGTAAAGCCGCCAATGCCATGGCCACCTGTTTCACCAACGCAGGATGATTTTGCTTGCCTCGAAATGGCACCGGTGCCAAATACGGCGAATCAGTCTCAATTAACATACGATCTACAGGAACCTTTTTGGCGGTCTCTTGTAAATCTACGGCTGATTTAAAAGTGAGGATCCCCGAAAATGAAATATAAAAATTGAGGTCCAAAGCTTTCTGAGCAACTGTCCAATCCTCAGTAAAACAATGCATAACACCCCCAATATCTTGAGCGTTTTCTTCTTGCATGATGCGTATCGTATCGACACTGGCTTGACGAGTATGAATAATCAACGGTTTTTGAGAGATTAGTGCTGCGCGAATGTGGTTACGAAATCGCTGTTGTTGGAAAGCTTGTTCTGCCTCGGATTCAATCCGAAAATAGTCTAAACCCGTTTCTCCAATCGCAATACATGCCGGATAAGCTGCAAGGCGCACCAAATCATTGGTATCGGGTTCATCAGAAGTTTGTTCATTGGGATGCACGCCTACTGAGGTATACACTTCTGGAAATTGCTCAGCAATGGCTTCGATTTTTGGTAAATCCTCCAACGTCACGCACACCGTCAGCATTCGGCTCACATCATTGGCACGCGCCTGCGCAATGACTTTTTGTAAATCTTGGTCGAAATCAGTTAAATCCAACATATTTAAATGACAATGCGAATCAATCAACATTTTGAATAATCCTCAAGAAAATCCAACAAAATACGTTCCCAAACCAGCGTGGTGTTCAAATTAATATTATGCTGTAATTGGTTCAGAATAGCATAAATATTATCCAATTGAGCATACAAGTATTCCGGGCGCCATAGATGAGAGAACACAGCATATGCTTGGTACTCTTTTTCTAGTGCATCAACGGGCAATAACCGCAGCTGAATTAATTTGGTCACGATTGCTGTAAAAAACCAGAGCATATCCTGGATAGGATGCTCAGACCACTGTTGCGCTAAATCACAAGGTGATAGGCGCTTGGCCAACAAATCATCCAACCGCTCAAATATATCTACGCGTTGGACATACAACTTTCCCCGCGATGAAGCCTCAGGATAGGTTTTGCTGAGAGACAAGGGATCAGCATTGGATGCTTCAGGCTGCACAAGAATTTGTTGGCAGCGACTTACGATAGTCGGCAAGAGCAAACTGGGATTGGCCGTCACTAAAATAAACATGGTGGAGGCTGTAGGTTCTTCGAGTATTTTTAACAATGCAGAAGCTGCAGCCTGATTCATCGATTCAACTGGATAAATCAACAAAATTTGACGATCACCTAATTGCGGTGTCTGGTAAGCAACAGACTGCAAATCACGAATTTGCTCAATTTTGATAGCTCCCGTAGGATTTTCTGGTTGGATCCGATAAATATCAGGGTGACTATCACTCAAAACTTTCAAACACATGCGACATGAGCCACAAGGCGTATGCGTATCCAAACAGACAATGTGAGCCAACATACGATCTAAAAAAGGCTCTAAGTGCATAGCTGGCGGCACGATGACCAAACCCGCTTGCAACATACGTTCCTGAGTACGCATCCTGGTAATTTGTGACCAAATTTTTGCATCTGGCAAAACCTGAGTCAAACTACGACCGGCCATTTAATGACTCCCAATAATGTCGAAACGCCTGTTTCAATTCAGCTTCCACCTGAGGCAAGGATTGACTCGCATCAATCACTGCAACCGACTCAAACCGCTTGATAGAAACCTGATACGCGGCGTGAACGGTCTGGAAAAAAGACAAAGGCTCTTGTTCAATTCTATCTAATGTACCGCGCGTCTGCGCGCGCTGCATACCGATCTCCGGTGAAATATCCAAATAGAGTAATAAATCGGGCTGCATATCTCCCACACATAAGGTCGACAATTGATTTAAAACCTCAAGCGGAATCTCACGCCCCCCCCCTTGATAAGCAAAACTGGACAACTCGCAGCGGTCGGCCAACACCCAGGTACCTTGTTGCAAAGCAGGTTTAACCACCGTTTCAAGTAATTGCACGCGTGCTGCATAAAATAACAATAATTCAGCTCTGGGATCGAGGGGATGCTCATGATCCGCATGCTTTAGCAAATGACGAACAGCTTCCCCTACAACGGTTCCGCCAGGCTCACGGATGGTGCGTACGGAAATCCCTTCTGCCTGCAATAGGCGCTGTAAAAAGAGAATGGCCGTAGATTTGCCAGCCCCTTCCAATCCCTCAACCACCAATAATCGTCCATTATTCATCATTTTTTTCTCATATATTGCCTAATTGCCTCAAGATGTTCTGCATATTTTGTATGAAACACATGCGTTCCGTCTCCCTTGGCTACAAAATATAGATACGCAGAGATCTCCGGATGACTGGCTGCATCGATGGCATCCATCGACACCATTGCAATCGGTGTGGGAGGTAATCCCTTATAGCGATAGGTGTTATAAGGAGAATCCACCGTCATCTGTTGATGCGTCAATTTACCCGCATATTCATCGCCCAATGCATAAATCACGGTCGGATCCATTTGTAAAACCATATGTATTTTCAAGCGATTCATTATCACACCCGAAATCAAACGTCGCTCTGCGGGTAAAGCCGCTTCTTTTTCTAGAATAGAGGCTGCAACCAAAAGTTCATAGGGATTTTTATAAGGTAAAGCCGGATTACGATTTTGCCAAGCGTGAGTCAGGACATTGTCTAATTGTTTATGCGCTCGACGTAGCAATGCCTGAGCGCTAGATCCCGCATCGTAAACATAAGTATCTGCGAGTAATAGGCCTTCTGGAGCACTATGTTGACCATCCAGCTCAGACCAATCACTGGCTTTATAATCCAAATACGGTGCCATCTGCAAGTCTTTGCTAATCTGACTTACCGTCGTACCCGGACGAATCATAAAAGATTTGCGCAACACATCTCCTGCTACAATCCGTTGCAACAAATTCTGGGCCGACTCGCCTACCTGCACTTGATAAATACCTGAGCGTAATTTGGCAGACAAGCCTTCCACACGAATCAAATAGGTCCAGAGTCGAACCGACCCTACCCAGCCTTGAGCATACATAGTTCGCACCAAAGCCTGTGCCGTCGTTGATTTTTCTACTCGAATAATGACAGATTCATTGTTTTGAATGGAGATAGGTCTATAAATAATGCGGTATAATTCTAAACCAAACAGAGTCGCCATCACACCCAATAAAGCCAGACCATAAATAATGATACTGATGTGACGTCGACCCCGTGGCAGCATTTACGCTAAACGCTTAAACAACAAACTTCCGTTGGTTCCACCAAATCCCAGTGAATTGCTCAAGACATACTCGATGGGTCGGTATTGTGGTTTATAAGGGACAAAATTCAAATCACAGCCTTCATCTGGATTATCCAAATTCATAGTAGGCGGCGCAACCTGATCCCGAATCGCGAGCACAGAAAAAATCGCTTCAACTGCTCCAGCAGCACCTAAAAGATGGCCTGTCATAGATTTGGTTGAACTAACTGCCAATTTATATGCATGGTCCCCAAATACGCGTTTAATCGCCTTGGCTTCGTTGATATCATTCAAATGTGTAGAAGTGCCATGCGCATTGATATAATCCACCACAGTGGGTTCCACATCTGCATCAGCTAAAGTTGCTCGTAAACAGCGCGTCGCACCATCAGCATCTTCGTCAGGTGCGGTAATATGAAAAGCATCAGCCGACATGCCGAATCCAACTAGCTCAGCATAAATCCGTGCATTGCGTGCTTTTGCATGTTCATATTCCTCAAGGATTAAGATCCCTGCTCCTTCACCCATCACAAAACCATCCCGATCTCTATCCCAAGGTCGTGATGCTTTTTCAGGTTCATCGTTACGTTTTGATAACGAGCGTACGGCTGAGAAGCCTGCAAGACATAAGGGTAAGTTCGTCATTTCTGCACCACCAGACACCATTACATCTGCATCACCAAACGCAATCATCCGCGCAGCCAAACCAATATTGTGCGTACCTGTTGTGCAAGCCGTAACTACGGCAATATTGGGGCCCTTCAAATTATGTGCAATCGAAATTTGACCTGCTAACATATTAATGATGCCAGCCGGGATAAAAAAAGGAGAAACTTTACGTGGGCCGCCTTGGGTCAAACGTTCGAAATTGTTGGTAATCGTTTGGATGCCGCCAATTCCTGCACCCACAGCCACACCAGCTCTTAAAGATAGTGCTTCATCTATCTTCAATCCAGAGTCTCTTATCGCCTCTTGTGCAGCAATCATGCCAAATTGGGTAAACGGATCCATTTTCCGAGCTTCTTTGGCTGAAAGATGGGCTTCCACATCCAAATTTTTAACCTTTGCCCAAATTTTTGTAGAGTAATCCGTGATATCAAACCCTTCTACAGGACCTACACCACTCACTCCATTTAAAATATTCTGCCAAGATTCCGCAACCGTCAGACCAACTGGAGACACCATTCCCATACCAGTGACTACTACCCGACGTTTCAAGAAAGATTTGCTCAAAATAAAACTCCCAATCAATATTCACGCAGAACGATTCGCCTTGTCGTTTCGAATGAAGCAACGGGCGTTTTTACGTTCATTTCTTTGAATTTAGGTATATCCTCAGATCCACCATCCTGAAAGCGTCATAGTCGCTTGAAGGATCTCTTGAATTTGACAGAACCTGAGATCCTTTACTGCGCTCAGGATGACGGATCTGGGAAATACAAATTTAGTAACCACCTTATTTTTGCATCAATCTAGGACTGTTCCCTACTGCAAATTAAGTAGTTACTGGATTTATTGCTGAACTTGACGGCTGTTGATATAAACGATAGCTTGGGCGATCGTTGTAATTTTTTCAGCTTGTTCATCAGGGATTTCAGTTTCGAATTCTTCTTCCAGCGCCATCACTAATTCAACCGTATCTAAGGAATCAGCGCCTAAATCATCAACAAACGAAGCTTCATTAGTCAACTCTTCGGGTTTAACACCTAATTGTTCAACAACAATTTTACGGACTCGATCTTCTATTGTACTCATATTCTGCATATCCTCTTTAAAATTTAAAAAATTAGTGAGCAGTATACCGCTCTCCATGATTTGATCACAAGTGTTGGGACTAGTGCCGCGTCAATTGACTCTTGACGAGGCACACTCATCCCTAATCCATATACATACCGCCATTAACATGAATAGTCTCACCAGTGACATATGCCGCTGCATCTGATGCTAAAAACGCAACGACTTCTGCTACATCTGAAGCTTGACCCAAACGTTTCATAGGAATTCGTTTCATCATTTCTTCTTTCACAAAATCAGGCAATCCCGCTGTCATTTCTGTATCAATAAAGCCGGGAGCGACGACATTGACTGTAATCCCTCTTCCGCCCATCTCAGCCGCAAGCGAGCGCGAAAAACCAGAAACACCCGCTTTGGCAGCAGTATAATTTACTTGCCCTGGGTTTCCGCTGGCTCCAACCACTGAACCGATATTGATGATTCGGCCCCACCGAGCTCGAAACATCGGCTTTAAACATGCTTTGCACATACGATAAACGGAATTTAAATTAGTTTCAATCACTCGAAACCATTCATCATCAGTCATCCGCAATAATAAATTGTCTGCAGTAATACCCGCGTTGTTGATTAGAATTTCAGGATTTCTTTGCTGTTCAGCAAGCAATGCCATAGTGTGGTCGACCGCATCTTGTTGCGTCACATCTAAAACCATCCCTTCCCCTTGCAAGGGGTGCGTCGCTAACATCTTTGTGATCGCTTCCGCGCCTGCAGCTGTGGTAGCTGTACCAATCACATAAGCCCCTCTAGCAGCCAGAGTATGTGCAATGGCTTGACCAATCCCTCGACTTGCACCCGTTACCAGGGCAACTTTATCTTTTATATTCATCACCTACCCTCTTTATTTAGAGTAAAACAGACTTACTCGCATCACAAGGCGACAGCAGACTCTACTGTTAAAGATTTATCAATCCGCTTAATCAATCCACTCAATACTTTACCTGGACCACATTCTATGATGGTCTCCACACCTGCTTTCTGCATCATTTGAATCGTTTCAACCCAACGAACTGGAGAGTATAATTGCTGCTGTAACAATGCGCGAATTTGCTCTACTGAATGATAAATACTCAAATCAACATTTGAGATCACGGTTCCCTTCGGAGGGCTCATAGGCGTTTGCGCCAAAGCATCGGCAAATTTTTCTGCCGCAGGCTTTAACAATGCGCAATGGCAAGGAACTGAAACTGGAATTAATCTAGCCATTTTTGCTTGATACGTTTCGGCCAAACCCATAGCTCGTTGCACAGCTGCAATATGACCTGCAATGACAACTTGGCCTATGGCATTATAGTTTGCGGGAGTAACCTGTTCATTATCTTGAGAGCTTTGCAGACAGATATCTCTGACTTGCTCATCAGTCAACCCCACAATCGCAGCCATTGCCCCAACGCCCAAAGGAATAGCCTGCTGCATCAATCGGCCACGAGTCTGTACCAACTTTGCGGCGTCGACCAGTGACATGACTTCGGCGCAAACCAAAGCTGCGTACTCTCCCAGGCTATGTCCTGCCATCATTTTAGGCATGAATGGTTTATGGTGTTGTAAAACGCGAAATAAAGCCACATCGGCTGTCAGCATGGCCACTTGTGTGTGTTCTGTTTGATTTAAAACATCTTCAGGACCCTGCTGCACTATTTGCCATACATCATAATGGAGATGATCAGAGACATCTGAAAATGTCGCTTTGATTTCAGGATGGATTTCAGCCAAATCCGTTAACATCCCAACGTATTGCGAACCTTGACCCGGAAAAACAACCGCATAATTCATCATATTTGCTTAGCCCATGTGATCACAGCAACAAACCTTGATTCATAAAATCAGTGATTTGATCGCGTACCAAATTAACGACGTTTGATTTGACTTGCAACATAGCGCCCTCAATTGCAAATTGAAAAGCATATGCATTTGCCCCACCATGACTTTTAACCACAATACCGTTCAATCCTAAAAGACTTGCACCATTATAACGGGCTGGATCCATCCGCTTTTTAAAATGAGACAATGCTGGTTTTGCCAACAATCCGATTAGACGTGACCACCAATACCGTTGAAAACCCTCTTTCAAAACGGTTGCCATCAAAGTTGCTAACCCTTCACTGGCTTTCAATGCAACATTGCCCACAAAGCCATCACAAACCACCAAATCCACGTCGCCCGTATAAAAATGATTGCCTTCCACATAACCAACATAATTTAATAATTGGCATTCAGCGAGCATATGTGCAGTCCGTTTGACTTGATCATTGCCTTTGATTTCTTCTACGCCAATGTTTAACAACGCAATTTTGGGCCGCGATTTTTGATCGAGGGCTTGAATCAATGCAGAGCCCATGACCGCAAATTGGAATAAATGTTCCGCACAGGAGTCAACATTGGCTCCCAAATCAATCACTCGAGTACTACCTTGCGCCGTGGGGAGCTCGGCAATAATAGCGGGTCGATCGATGCCTGGAAGAGTTTTCAATACGAAACGCGCCGTTGCCATCAAAGCCCCGGTATTTCCACCACTGACACAAGCTTGCGCTCGTCCATCACGCACCAAATTGATGGCAATTCGCATCGAAGACAATTTTTTATTGCGCAACGCATGTGACGGCAACTCATCCATCGCCACTACTTCAGGAGCGTGTTCAATTGAAATTTGCGGGGAAGAGGTTAATGAGTAGCCTGCCTTTTGCAAACTCGATGAGATACGGCGTTGATCGCCAACCAAGATCAAATGCAAATTTGCATTATTTTTGACAGCACGAATGGAAGCTGGAATGACAACAGTCAAACCATGATCGCCACCCATTGCATCAATCGCTATGGTAACAGTGTTCAAAGAAATTACTCTTGCTCTTCGTACACAGTTCCATCAGCAGTCACTTTACGACCATCAGCCGTATAGCCGTCTGGGGTAAGATGATGACGTCTATGAGTCTCACCTGTTGTCGCATTCACTGATAATGTAGGCAGAGTGAGCGCATCATGCGAACGACGCATATCTCTTTTTGAACGCGATTTTTTATTCTGTTGAACTGCCATTTATATAACTCCTAACCAATATGTTGCTGTTGGGCGTGAATTTTACAGCCTTTTTTCAAATATTCCAAGTCTTTCATGCAATATACCCTTTCAGAAATTCAGAGGGAGGGGTAATACAGCGCTTTATTCAATCAACACTCATCATGTTTTTCTGGACTAAACAAATGTAGATCGTCTGTCACAATCTCCAACAAATCCAAATCATCGTCTGATTGCACCATGCAATCCATCGAACTCATCAGTTGATTAGCAATCTCATCACTCTCACAAATAGCTACTTCGCTCTTATGGTTGTAAGCATATGCAAAATCTTGCAAACAACGTTGACAATTAATTATCAATTGTCCACTGCTTTTTAAATTCAACACATAATACCTACGCTCATGCTGTACTGCGACTTCGCAAGTCAACACACAAGGCGCCTGAATATAATAAGGCAAGCGTTCATTCACCTCTACGGTCAATTGTACAGGATGTGATTGCTTGGCTAACGTTTTTAATGATTTTAATGACATAATCGAATCGAAAGAAGAGAGTAAAATTGCAACAAAGCCCAGTATACCTTAAAATACGCTCTTTTGTTAATTGTTAATACATGAATTTTACATAGAAGAGTACCTAATCTTGAGTCAAAAAGTGATTGTCGGAATGTCTGGAGGTGTTGATTCCTCAGTTGCCGCTTATTTATTGCAAGCAGCAGGGTATCAGGTCGAAGGCTTGTTCATGAAAAACTGGGAACAAGATGATACCAGCACTTATTGTGCTGCAGCCACTGATTTGGCTGACGCCCAAGCCGTTTGCGAACAACTTAAAATCCCTCTGCACACGGTGAATTTTGCTGAACAATATTGGAAAAAAGTCTTTACTCATTTTTTGGAAGAATACCAAAGCGGGCGCACGCCGAATCCCGATATTTTATGCAACAAAGAAATCAAATTCAAAGCTTTTTTCGAGCATGCTTTGGATTTGGGTGCTGATTATATTGCGACGGGACATTACGCAAAAGTAGCCCTAGATGGTGACATTGGCTTATTATACAAAGCCAAAGATCGAAGCAAAGATCAAACCTATTTTCTCCACGCCGTGGCACCCAAAGCGTTGGCCAAAACCATATTCCCAATTGGGGATCATCTCAAACCTCAAATTCGAGCTATTGCCTTAGAACAAGGGTTTGTGACCCATAATAAAAAAGATTCAACCGGAATTTGTTTTATTGGCGAAAAACGCTTCAAAATTTTTCTCAATGAATATCTTTTAGCGCAACCTGGACATATCAAAGATACATTAGGTCAAGTCATTGGCCAACATGATGGCCTCATGTTCTATACCATCGGTCAACGCCAAGGCTTAAAAATTGGCGGATTGAAGAACAGCCAAAATGCGCCGTGGTATGTGGTGGATAAAGACATTAGCAATAATATTTTAATTGTGGCTCAAAGCGAACAACATCCCATGTTGTACGCGCAAGGGTTGCTGTGCGGCCCCATCCATTGGTTGCTCCACGAACCACCCCAACTACCTCTCACCTGTTACGCAAAAATCCGTTACCGACAAACCGAGCAGCCGTGTCTCATTTCACCCGCGCAAGACTCCCAGCATTGTGTGATGTTTTCCGCTCCGACGCGCGCCATCACACCAGGACAATCAGTCGTGTTTTACCATCAAAATCAATGTTTGGGCGGTGCAGTGATTGACCAAATCATTCGTTGATACAGCTTAGGGACGAACTGTTATTTCTAGCCCGTTCTTTATTCAACACGCCTTGTTCTTGTGTTCTCTAGCACGGGCGCTGGGAATACCTCGTTCACTTTTGATCGAATACTCCATCCATTGTCCGTACATTAAAAATGCCAAATGATGCCTGCAAAATAGATATCTAATTTCATCTTTTCTAGCGTTAGCGAAGCAGTGACCTTCGTTCCATGTCTAAAGTCACTGGATTGCTTCACTTCTTTCGCAACGACGAAGAACGCAATATGCCGTCGTTGCGAACGAAGTGAAGCAATCCAAAGGCTTTAAGCGCTTGAAATAATGCTCATATTCAGATAACAGATATCATTTCTTCCATTTTTCGAACTATGCTATAATGAGACTTTTCTTATACTAGAGATACCAAATGGCAGACGCATCCGCGGTACAACACCACGAACCTATTGTGCAACATGCTATGCAGCCTGTTATTCATGTATCCACAGCAGCAGCCAACAAAGTCGCAGCCTTGATTACTGAAGAAGGCAATCCCAATTTGCATTTGAGGGTCTATATTACTGGCGGCGGTTGTTCTGGCTACCAATATGGTTTTACTTTTGACGAAAAAATTCAAGAAGATGATACTATCATTGAAGCTGCCTCGTCTGATTCTAATATCAGCATCAAACTCTTAGTCGATTGCATCAGTGTTCAACTGTTGCATGGGGCAGAAATCGACTATACCAGTGGCATCCAAGAGCAATTTATCATTCGCAACCCCAATGCCAAAACAACTTGTGGTTGCGGATCGTCATTCTCTGTAGATGATGATGAGATATAAAATTCTCATGTCATTATTTTTTTTAATAAGGTTTCACTATCACCGGCGTACCGACTTCCATAAAATTGTAATATAGCCATTTAGCATCTGCTGGATGGATTCGGATACAACCGTGGCTCGCATTATAATTGGGCACTTCATGTGAACCATGCACTGCATAGTATTGAGAAAAAAACATACAATAAGGCATGGGGGAACCACCTCTACCCACTGGATAGCGGCTAGAACGACAATCAGCACCTCTTTTTTGGATTACATGAAAAGTACCGGTCGGTGTTCTACATCGTCGGCCAGTATCTGGACAATACGCGCGTCCAGCCGAACCATGACCCGACTTTACAACCTGGCCATCACTATTTATCGCAGTCCAACGTTGAGTCGTAGGGTCGAACACAAATTTACCCGCTACAGCGACATCATAACTTGAACCTGGAATAATTGATTGCGCTTCGGTCGAAACCCATAACAACAAGCCAGACGCAAGACAAGCGACGAAAGACAGTGGTTTGTACCAATCAACCCGTTTCATGAGTTATCCTTAAATCAATCACTCCTATCTATAATTATAGATTAATATTGACTAATTTTCAGGCACCAACCTTTGTGTGAAAAATTTTCATACGTTTTATAAGGTCAATGATAGACATGGCCATTTTCTTGGGTATGGTTGCGTGCCAAATTTGAACTGTATTTTACCCATGCCTACGACCCGCGGGCTTATCATTACCCCCAAGTTACTTTTATCTCAGTAAATGAGTAGAAATCTGAGCCTCTAACGGTCGTGGCTCGGATTGAACCGGATTACACCAGATAACCCAGTCACACCAAGGCGCACCAGACGTGTGGGTAATGATAAGCCCGCGGCTTGTCCGCAAGTAGGCTCTCTGGATCCCATCGACAAGACACCTAAGCCCATTTCGCAACCTACTTTGCAAATCGCTGCATAAACTCTTGATGGCGGCGCAATTCCTCTGGATTCGGATAATAAATGGGCGAAGAAGACGATAAAACAGGTTTGGATGTTTGCGGGATTTGCGCTTCTGTTTCAGTCGCACCACTGTCCCCAAATAAATCTGTTTGCCCGCCCGTCATGGCCAAATATAACTGGGCAAGGATTTGCGCATCCAGCAAAGCACCATGTAATTGACGATGGGTATTGTCAATATCATAGCGTTTACAGAGGGCATCTAAATTATTGCGCTGGCCAGCATGCTTTTTTCTAGCTAATAATAGCGTATCCACCACAGAACAACTCTGCTCAAGTCGCTCCGAATAACTACAGCGTTTTAATTCCGCATTCAAAAAGCCCAGATCAAAGGCTGCGTTATGGATAATCAATTCTGATTGACCAATAAATGCGAGAAACTCTTGGTGAATAGACTTGAACTCAGGCTTGTCCTTCAGAAAATGATCACTAATCCCGTGAACTTTAAAAGCACCTTCATCCACCAATCTTTGAGGATTCAAATACACATGGTACGTCTGACCGGTTAAACGGCGATTAATCAATTCTACACAACCAATTTCTATGATGCGATGCCCAGAATCATGGCCAATCCCCGTAGTCTCTGTATCCAACGCAATTTGACGCATTCTTTCCCCTTTTTTTAGTCACTCACTACGGTTATACTTGCAGGTTTTATTCTACTTACGTGCACATGTCTAATACGATTCTAATCGATGATCATACCATAAACAAATCTGCTTGGGGGCAATTATATGGCAGTAGTTTGTCGTTGGCATTTGCCGAATATTGTCAACAAACGCCTGGTATCAAGCTCTGTATTACCCCCGATAATTGGTATGCCAAACAACTCATTGATGAACTGCAGTTTTATTTCAAAGATCATCATCAGCCGCAAGAGATTTTAGTCTTCCCTGATTGGGAAACCTTACCCTATGATCAATTTTCACCACACCAGGATATCATTTCTGAGCGCTTAACAACCTTAAGTCGTCTGCCCCAGCTCAAAACAGCGATTGTCATCAGCTCCGTAAGCACCTTGATGCATAAACTGTGCCCTCCAGATTTTGTTCAGCAACATAGTCTCTTACTACAATGCCAACAAAACCTTAATATTGAAACCTTTCGCCAACAATTAATCCAAGCAGGCTACTACTCTGTCAATACCGTATTAGAACATGGCGAATTTGCGTTACGAGGCGCCATCCTAGATCTCTTCCCCATGGGCAGCTCCGTGCCGTTTAGAGTCGAATTATTTGATGATGAAATTCTCAGTCTGCGGAGTTTCAACCCGGAGTCACAACGAACGATTGAGAAAATTGATAAAATACATATCCTACCAGCCCGAGAAATCCTATTAAGCGAACAGGGTGTCAGCCATTTTCGCCAAGCTTTTAGAAATGAATTTAGTGGAAATCCTAGTCAGATACCGCTCTATGAAGCAATCTCTGCTGGACAAATTCCCGCGGGTATTGAGTGTTATTTACCCTTATTTTTCCCCAAAGCAGTCAGTTTTTTTGATTATTTACCCCCCGAATCGACTGTCGGTATGGTGGGAGCCACATTGGACTATGCTGAGCAGTTTTGGCAAGAGGTAACGCAGCGTTATACGCAAAGAAGCCATGATCGCACCCGCCCTATTTTACGCCCTGAACAGTGCTTTCTATCCCCCGCTGAGTTGCTAAGCGCGACCAAACAACACACCCGCATCAAACTCTCGCATGAGCCTGTGACTCACAAAAAATGGAATCACAATTTTGCAATCGATCCTCCGCGCATTGTGACCATTGATCGACATAGCGCAGAACCTTTTCATGCTCTCAAAAATTGGCTCGATACGACAAACCATCGTACTCTGGTGGTTGTGGAGTCCTTGGGACGCCGCGAAATTATCTTAGACCTATTGAAGCAATCCAACATTTTTCCTAAATGGCAGCCATCATGGCAAGCATTTCTAGCTGACCACACCCAAGCCGTTAATATTACGCTTGGCACCCTAAACGATGGGGCGGAATTTGCTGATTTATCTATTATTGTGGAATCTCAATTATTTGGTCAGCAAGCGACTCCGCAACAACGCAAGAGCACAAAAACCGTCGATCCCAATGTCATGATTCGAGATCTGGCCGAATTACAGCTTGGAGCGCCCGTGGTGCACCTTGAATTCGGCGTAGGCCGGTATCAAGGATTACAAACCTTTGTTCACGACGGTTTGTCCAATGAATTTCTTAGTTTAGCGTATGCCGGCGACGATAAAATCTATGTCCCAGTTACGTCATTACATCTTATCAGTCGCTATACTGGCGCTGATTCTGAACACGCCCCACTCCATCGCCTCGGCTCCGATCTTTGGCAAAAAGAAAAGAAAAAAGCTGCGGAGAAAATCCATGATGTCGCCATTGAATTATTAGAAATTTATGCCAAACGTGCTCAAGCACCCGGGCATCAATATCATATGCACCAAATTGATTACCAACGGTTTGCAGCAGGATTTCCTTTTACCCTTACAGGAGATCAAGACGCAGCCATTAAGCAAATTATCACAGATATGGAATCACCAAGACCCATGGATAGACTGATTTGTGGAGATGTCGGTTTCGGTAAAACAGAAGTTGCCATGCGCGCTGCCTTTATCGCAGCCCGCGACGGTAAGCAAATCTGTGTTTTAACACCTACGACTTTATTAGCCGATCAACATTTTGCCACATTCCGCGACCGTTTTGCTGATTTTCCAATTACCATTGAATTGCTATCTCGGTTCCGCAGTGAAAAACAAGCAGAGAAAACCGTACAAGGCTTGGCAAATGGTCAAGTCGATATTGTGATCGGAACTCATAAACTCTTACAAAAATCGATTCAATTTCAGAATTTAGGCCTGTTAATCATTGATGAAGAACATCGTTTTGGGGTCAAACAAAAAGAATATATCAAAAGCATGCGGGCGCATGTTGATCTCTTATGTATGACTGCAACCCCTATTCCACGTACTTTAAATATGTCCATGGCGGGGATTCGTGATATCTCTTTAATTGCCACCCCACCAGCAAAACGTTTAGCCATCAAAACCTTTTGGCAAGAACAAACGGACAGCATCATCAGTGAAGCTATATTGCGTGAAATACTCCGTGGCGGACAAGTCTTCTTTTTGCATAATAATGTGCAAACCATTGACCGAGTTAGCCAAGATTTACAAAAATTAATTCCCCAAGCAAAAATTCGCAATGCGCATGGACAAATGCGCGAACGAGAATTAGAGCGGATTATGTCTGATTTTTATCATCATCAATTTAATGTGTTGGTGTGTACCACTATTATTGAAACAGGCATCGATATTCCTACAGCTAATACCATTATCATTGACCGCGCAGACAAATTTGGCTTGGCCCAATTGCATCAATTACGTGGACGTGTTGGTCGGTCGCATCATCAAGCGTACGCTTATTTACTGACGCCACCGCAAAATATGCTAAGTTCAGACGCTATCAAACGCTTAGAGGCGATTGTATCGTTAGAGGATCTAGGCGCTGGCTTTACTCTGGCCTCACATGATCTTGAAATCCGTGGTGCGGGTGAATTATTGGGTGAAGAACAAAGTGGCAATATGCATGCCATAGGGTTTGCTCTCTTCATGGAAATGCTAGAGCGCGCTGTGAACGATTTAAAATCAGGGAAAACACCTGAATTAAACGCACCGCTAAAAGAAGGTCCCGATATTGATCTACGAATCTCTACGGTTATTCCAGACAATTACATCGGCGACGTACATATTCGTTTGATTTTCTACAAACGTATTGCGCATGCAAAATCTGAGCAAGCATTACATGATTTACAGATCGAGCTGATTGATCGCTTTGGATTGCTGCCCCCATCGGTAAAGCATCTGATTTTGATTACCAAATTAAAATATTTGGCGATCAAAATAGGAATCAAAAAAATCCAGGCCTCAGATCAAAAAGGCAAACTAGAATTTAATACAGACCCTAAGATCAATCCTGTTACCCTGATCAAACTGATTCAAACACAGAGCCAACGCTATCAACTCCAAGGCCCTTCGCGCCTCTGTTTTACCCTAACCGCAACGCAAGCTGAAGAAAAAATCAGTGAAATTACGGCTTTATTGCATTTATTGGGCGAAGCGTAGAAAGAAAACACCTTTCAGACCAGAATCGAGTTTAAAATAACCTTGTTCAAACAATAATAAATCTTTAATATACACCTTGATTTGTTGATCGCAATAACGCGTATAAAAGAGATATCCCATGATTATCAAGCCAAAAGTTCGAGGATTTATTTGTACAACCGCTCATCCCGACGGTTGTTTTAAAGCAGTTGAAGAACAGATCGAGTATATAAAATCACAAACTCGATTTTCCGGCCCTAAAAATGTGTTGGTGATTGGCGCCTCTACTGGCTATGGCTTGGCAAGTCGTATCGCCGCAACTTTTGGCGCAGATGCAAAAACCATTGGTGTTTTTTATGAAAAACCCGCAGAAGGTGAGCGTACCGCTTCCGCTGGCTGGTATAATTCAGCTGCTTTTGAAAAAATTGCTCATCATGATGGCCATTATGCTAAAAGCATTAATGGAGACGCTTTTTCTCAAGAGATCAAGGATCAAACCGCTGAATTAATTCGCAAGGATTTCAAACAAGTCGATTTGATCATCTATAGTCTGGCAACACCACGCCGCACACATCCTGTCACGGGCCAAGTGTATACCTCCGTATTAAAACCAACCGACCACCCATTTTCCGGTAAAACAGTGGATGTCTTTCGTGGTGAAGTAAAAAATGTCACCATTGAACCAGCCACAGAAGAAGAAATAGACCATACCGTTGCGGTAATGGGCGGAGAAGATTGGGAAATGTGGATTGATTTTCTTGCTAAAGAAAACTTATTGGCAGATGGGATTCTGACGGTTGCCTATTCGTATATTGGTCCAGAATTAACCTATGGTTTATACAAAGAAGGTACGATAGGTAAAGCAAAAATTGATTTAAAAGCAACTTCAGATAAATTAAATAAAAAACTGGCGTCTGTTAACGGACAAGCAGTGGTTTCAGTTGATAAGGCAGTGGTAACTCAATCCAGTGCCGCTATCCCTGTTGTGCCACTTTATATTTCAATTTTGTTCAAAATCATGAAAGAACAAGGTACGCATGAAGGATGCATTGAACAGATGTATCGTTTGTTTAATCAGCATTTATACTCATCCAACCCACCCGCTCGTGATGCTGAAGGTTATATACGTGTCGATGATCTCGAGATGCAGAACACTACCCAAGAAAAAATTAGCCAGCTGTGGGAACATATCACCACTGATAATTTAATGCAGGAAAGTGACCTCAGCGGTTATCGTGAAGATTTTTACCGACTATTTGGATTCAACATACCTGGCATTAATTATGACGCCGATGTTGACCCGGTGAGAATGATCGAATCAATATAACCATTCAGCACCAGGATATTTCACTCAGATTGCTTGCCGCTGCAAAATCTGTGGGACTAGGAGATTTGTCTCTCCTAGTTCCCTACAAAAACTAGATTTTTCTAACTTTCTCTTCAATACAGCGGTTTTGCTGAAAAAGGCGGGAGGATTAAAATTTAGTCCGTTCTCATTTGGTTGTTGAGGCGCTATATGCAAGTCTTGTTCGATAATCCCTTGCTGGGCAGGCGATTGAGAAGCAGCAAATAACCCCAAAAATCCTAACCGTTCTGGAGATAAGGATCGCAGGCGCTTTGCCGGCAGAAATTTTTGCGTGTCTAATGCTTCGGTGCCTGCACTATAGCCATCGCTAAGACTATCCTTGTAACTAGAGGGTATAGCAAAAGTATTGATGATGAGTCCTACAGGTGGCCTATTATACAATATTTAGATCAAAAAATACACAAAAATGGTATGCCTGTGATTTTTAAGCCGAAAAGCAGTTTCATAAGGTGTTGGGGATGTTGTAAATAACCGGGAACTTAATTCATCCAAAGATGCTTCCAAGGATGGTAGAAAACACCTCTGCAATAACGTTCATAACTTGTAAAAAAATCTTTTTAATACGACCAATAACGCCTTTTTTTTTATCTTCGAGATCGGATGGCTTTTCGTCTTTGCGAACGTCTTTATTCAATATTTTTACTCCAAAATGGCTCCGTACATGACAAAAAAATCTGTCATGCCCGCGCAGGCGGGCAACCATCTATCAAAATAATCCGCTACCCAAATCAATCCACTGAGGATTGGTTTGCTCGATAAGGTTTATTTTCCATTGTCGGTTCCACTTCTTGATGCGTTTTTCTCTGGTTATAGCTTGGTAGAC
>Ga0114972_10000389_pt1 | contig 32702 bp, 32 predicted proteins | sample M_140807_EF_Meta_FD_87354 | JGI IMG/M metagenome (GOLD analysis project Ga0114972, IMG submission 87354) | Freshwater microbial communities from Lake Montjoie, Canada to study carbon cycling - M_140807_EF_MetaG | ecosystem: Environmental > Aquatic > Freshwater > Lake | place: Lake Montjoie...
TACAAAAAAGTCAAGAAAATCTTCAATATATTCAAGATATACATGCTACTTCTAATGTGGGAACTCTATATTACATGGCTCCTGAACTTGTTGTCAAGCAAAAAATTACCCATTATTCGGCAAGTGTAGATATTTATAGTTTTGGATCGGTCATGTATGAAATTTTTGAAGGTAGAAAAATTTTTCATTTTTGTGAAAATCGAGAAGAATTTATTGGAATCCTAAGTAAACATTATCGACCTCGTATTGAAAAATCATTACCTTTTATTAAAAAAATCATTCTCGATTGTTTAAGCCATAATCCATTAAAAAGACCAACCGCTCTAGGAGTTTTAAAATATTTTCAATATCATCGAAAAAAAAAATGGTGGTTAAAATTCAGGTTTTAAATCACGCTTCACCCCAAGAAACAAACCCTCTCCACCAAACTTCCAGGACGCCTACCTACGTACCTACCTACCTACTACCTACTTACTTTCCTACATACATACAGCCCCTTTCTTTACCTCTGTACCGTCCAAACTAGTTGTATAATAATTACTTATCAACGTACATAACTTATTGGATGTCAAACCCAAGCCCCCTCCAGAATAACCAATTGTTTACAATTTCCATTTCATCTGGTGTGAATTTAAAAATGTTAATGTTTCGCATTATCTCATCTATTTTTTGCACATTGTAATTCTTCTCTAATAATTTACTTAATATATGACATGTATTTTTTGGAGGTAACCAACCATTCTCAACATAAATTGGAGCTTGCTCAACGCTTATCACTTGATTTAAAAATCTTGAAATAATTGGTAAGCACGATTGTAGGCTTGATTTTTTTTGTTTAAAAATTTGCAAATCTTTTAACCATTTTTCTACACTCTTTTTTTCTTTTGTAGTAAATCTTGGAGTATTTTCCTTAATGGCAGATTCGATATCGCTTTTTTGATCATGACGAATATCCAAGTTTAAAAATTTAGTTATTATTTCACAAGTATCCTGCTCCGGTAATGATTTTTCTGCAATTAAATCAGCAACATTATAGGTAAATTTGTCATAAATACCACTTTCTCCTGTGAAAAATTTGTAATATTTTTCTAAGCAAAAAAGTTTAGCAAAAATACTTTCGCTAATTATTAAATGTCTTTCTTTGGCACGATTTAAAAATTGTATAAAGTTTAATATGGAATAAATATCAGAATCTCCTAATATTTTGCTTATTTTTGTAAGCTCCTTGTCATCAAATAATCCTGAATTATGAACCCATCGATATGATTCCCGTGATTTGATTTGCATCGGTACAATTGTTTGCTTAAATCCCAAAAGCTGTCTTTTTTGTTGTAATGTAAGTTTAGAATCTGGAATAACAAGTTGACTATTTAATTCATCCATAGTTGTAATACCAAGACATTTTAATTTTTTAAACAATTTTTGATTTATAGTTCCAAATTGTGATTCGTGTTTATATTTTTGCAAATTTTGTTCCACATCGTTTAAGCAATATTTCCACAATGCTTGATCAATATTATCTTTATCTATTTTACTCCAACTTCCATCAAATACATAATCACGTAGTTTTTTCATTGTTTCAAAACCATTATCTATTAAATGATATACTGTTGATTTGTTTCTGATATCGTTTCTAAAATATTTATCCCAATCCTGAAAATGTTCAATTTGTTTTTCATAAAAAATTTTTAATAAATCTTGGGATCCTTTAGGCATACTTAATAATGGAGATTTTAACACTTTTACAAATAAATCATCCAATTTCTCAAAACTATCAATTTGAATTTTTTCCAAATCTTCGAGAACAATAAAAGTTTTATCGTCTAGTTGAAATCCATTCTTAAAAAGCCATTTATATATACCATTTTCTTTAAACCTCTCATTCATTCTAAACTTTTTTAACAAATCATTTAAAGTAATTATATTTTGAGAATTTAATTTGTTTTGACTTATTATATGATTCATTTTTGTTTGCTGGGATAATAATGCTAAATTTTGAATATTTCGTATATTAGCATCCCATAACATTGGAATAAGTTTTATAATTGCTTTTGATTTTTTTGGATCTCCATGTGTATAAAATGAAAATATTTTAGATCCTTGAACAATTTGTTGATCTCTTCTTCTTTTTGCTTGTTGATCTAAAAGAGATTTAGTATCAATCTTATATAACAGTTTATCGCTAATAAAAAATATTACAGCAAATAATGAACCTATAGCAGGTAATGGATTATTTGCTAATTGAATTGCAAATACAAGTGCAAAGCCTCCCAATATAATCATTAAACACTTGTAAATATACCAAATTAAATTAAAACTTGTTAATAACATAACTATATAGGAAATCATTTTTAGTATGTAAATATTACTTTCACTGACTCCAATGAGTTTTAATACAACTGGAAAAAGAGGCCAAAAAGCTATATATCCTCCTAAAAAATAAAAAATAGGCAATAAATCAATAAACCAACCTACTATACCAGTATCTACAAATTTTGGAAGAGGAACATTTAATCCGTCTTGTGCAGCTTTTTTTACACCTTCAGGAAATTTATTAAATTGCAAATTTAAATCAATCAAAGCTTTTTTATAATGGGTTACAAGATCTGGGTCCGTGCATGCATTACTAACTTTAGAAATACCTAATGGACAATTATTACTCAAATATTGATTCTTTTGTTTTATTTCTTGGAAAATTTCAGTAGCTTTTGCAATGTCAGCATTCTTTTTTAATTCAATCATAACATCCGTACCAGATTTTATTGAACTAGAAATGAAATCGAAAATAGGTTTCCTAAATAAATATAGCAATAAAAACCCTAATAAAAAAGCAAATATTAAACTATAATCCCAAAAAATATAATAAAATTTTTTTTTCCATTTTTTTGTTGTATCATCATACCAAATATCAAACTCACTATCAGACATTTCTTCTGTTTTGTAAATCATTTTAATTAGTGGTTTAATAGTCAAAATTTCACTTACAGGTATTTTTTGTAGCCATTCCAATGCTTTTTTGGCATATGGTTGCAAGTTTGGATTTTGTCTTAAATTTTCTGCAGTAGCAGCAACAGTAGATGAATCTCTTGTAGTATCAGCTTTAGCTGAAGTTGTAGGATAATTACCGCGTCGATTTCTCACAGTAGACATTTTATTAAAAAAAACATATTATTTTTAATAAAAATGAATCGCACTGCAATAAGTAAAGGTACAAATAGATCTTATTCAGGAACCAAAACAGCTCCAATAAGTAAAGGTCCAAATAGGTCTTATTCCGGAACCAAAACCACTACAAAATCTTCATCATATGGTGGATTAAATTTAAGTATGAGTCCCATTTATGAACATGATGATCTTCAACATTACGTATTGCCTTCTTATGATTTAGCAACACAAGATTCATATTCAAGAGACCTTAAAAAAAAAATGGATCAAAAATTTACAGAAAGGCAAAAATTAGAGGTTACACGACAAGCAATATTTCCTTTATTAGATGCACAAGAAATGACTGTGATTCCTATTGAAAAAGACGGTTCTTGTATGTTTTCTGCTTTAGCACATTATATTCCTGGTAAAACTGCAAAAGAATTAAGAAAAGAAGCCGTTACCTTGGTTAGTGAAAAATGGAGTGTTTATGGAAGCTCTAATTCTTATGGTTCCAAAGCTAATTATATAAGAGAAATGAAAGACCCATTAACTTTTGGAGAACAACCTGAAATAGAAGAGTTGGCAAAAAAGTACAACTTGCGAATAATTATTTTAAACGGTGATGATATTACACTTGTAAATCCTACAGGGAATAAATTAGCTTATCTTCTGCTTCAAAATGAGCATTATGATGTAATAATTCCAGATTCATCTATTAGTAAAAGTGATTATAAAAAAATGGTGGATAGGTCCTTACTTGATCCTGACGTATCTGATGATGCTAATATAGATTTGTTTACTTTGGAATCCAAATTTATGAAAAAATTAATAGAAACAAACCCTAATTTAGGTAGAAATAAACAGTACAATGGTTATTTATGGCCTACTCAACGAGGAGCCGATTTCTTTCTAGCTTCCGAGCAAGGAAATTTACAAAAGTGTCAAGAAATTATTGATGAAGCAATAACAGTAGATGGTCAAATGGCCCCTATATTGGTTTTATTGGAAAGTCAAATGCTAAACTATGAACAACGAAATGCTTTACATATTGCAACTCAATTAGGGAATAAAGAAATGGTGGATTATATAAATCGCATTATAAAATATTTTTATCCAGAAGGATCTGACCTTTCTATTATAGGAGATTCTCTAGTAAATATGGTGGATTTCAATGGCGAAACCCCTTTAATGATTGCTGCAAGAGATAGTGATCTTGATTTGGTTAGATTTTTATTGAGTCAAGGAGCGGATATTTCAATTCAAAATATGAATGGACAAACTGCAATTGATGTAGCAGATTGGGATCTAAGTCAACAACAAGTGCAAATTAATGGTATTGTTAGAGCTTTTTTAGAAGCAAATAAATTTTCACCAAAGCCTAATTCAACCATTATAAAAAGAAATGTAGATATTCATAGAAAAGTTTTTGAACCTTTAGAAGCAATCGAGGATCAAGGTATATTATCAATCATGAAAATTTTAGGTGTAATACTTTTTGGATTAAGTGTAGTTTCTAATTTTTCACAAAAGAGTTCAAAAATAAATGTTGCAAAACGTGCACTTCAAAAAGCTAAAGCTTTCGAACCAGTTAAAGCTTTCGAACCAGTTAAAGATTTTGAACCTGGATCGTTAAAATTTAGAGGAGACGCTAGATTGGACGCTAGACGAGCAAAACAAGCTATAAAACTGGCACAAGCACGAGAAAAATCTGAGGCATTAACTGACATGATTATGAGAGGAGACGCTAGGTTGGAAGCTAGACGAGCAAAACAGGCTATACAACTGTCAAAAGCACTAGAAAAATCTGAGGCGTTAACTGACATGATTATGAGAAAAGACGCTAGACAAAGCGCTAGACGAGCAAAAGATGCTGATTGGAATGATCATGCCGATAGAATATTAGAAAGAAATCTTAGATTAGGTGATCGTCTTAAAGCAAGGCAAATTAAAACTGCTAAACAGCTTGATGAGGCAACTGCTAAGGCTACTAAACTTAAAGGTGATATTCTAGATAAGGCTAAAAAAGATTTAATGCAAAGAGCAGAAATTGCTGCCAAAAAAGGAGCGTTGGTCTCTCCACAAGAAACCCTATCAAAATTAAAACAAGCAGATCGACTTGCAAGATCAGGCCTTAAAGCAGATTTTAGAGTGGCTATAGATAAAGTTGGTTTAACTGCTAAAGACTATAGAGAAGGAATTACAAATGCTGCTATTAAAGTTGTTGAACTTTCTACAGAAATAAAGGAAAAATATCCTTCTGGTTACCTGTGGAACCCACAAGGAAGAACACAAAAATTAGCTCAGCTTAATAAAGCTACTAAAGATTTTGAAGATCTATATAAAGCAAATGTTCCAAAAGATTGGGTAAAAGGTGCCGAAAAGGGTTATTCTCAAGCTGCTAGACAATTCGCAGCGGAACACGGAGAGTTCGCTCTAGTTTCAGTAGTTACTTTGGCCCTCGCACTCGCTGGTGAACCAAGCTATAGTGATCTTATGCATGCTTTTTTTAATTAATTTGAAAAATATTTTGTTTCTAATAAATGTCACAACAACAAGAAATAATGGCAGGAGCCAACATGATTTTAAAATTATTAGGACTAGATATTCCTCTTCCTACTTTACCAAAATCTTTTATAGATGCAATTGATAAACACACCCCTGAGCTTGTGAATAATTTAAAACAATATGAAATTAATCCACAACGTTCAGCATTACTACAAAATCGTTTAATTGGACTCGGAGCCACACAGTTAGAAGCTGCTTTAATAGGACCTCTATTATCTCCCGATGCAATGTATTTATCTGATGATGCTTTATTCACAGAAGCAGAACCCCATATAAAAGAAATGAGAAAAAGAGAAAGAAAAATGAAAGATACTGACTTTGATCTTGGATTAACTTACATGTAAAAATAACCAAAAAGTGAATCTTTTTGATTTAAAATATTATCCATAATAGAAAAATTATGGATAATTATGTAGAAATTTGGAAAATGAAAAAACTTGTTCAAAGGTTAAGGGATGCTCGTGGAGCGGGTACTAGTATGATTAGTCTTGTATTACCTCCTGGTTCTCAAATTGCTTTAACCAATAGAATGTTAACGGAAGAATACGGAACGGCTACCAATATTAAATCCCGTGTCAATCGTTTGTCGGTCTTGGATGCCATTACCTCTACTCAACAACGTCTCAAACTCTATAATAAATGCCCAACCAATGGATTGTTGTTATATTGTGGAACCATTTTAACTACCGAAGGTAAAGAGAAGCGTGTTACAATTGATATTGAACCTTTCAAACCTATTAATACTTCTCTTTACATGTGTGATTCAAAATTTCATGTTGATTGTTTAAAAGAATTATTGGAGGATGAAGATTCTTTTGGTTTTATCATAATGAATGGAGATGGTTCTCTGTATGGAACTTTACAAGGTAACACACGAAAAACGTTGTATCAATTTAGTGTAGAATTACCAAAGAAACATGGTCGAGGAGGACAAAGTTCGGTTCGTTTTGCTCGTTTACGTATGGAAGCTCGACACAATTATTTAAGAAAAGTAGCGGAATATGCTACTCAATATTTTATAACGGATAATAAATGTAATGTCAAGGGAATTATTATTGGTGGTTCTGCTGATTTTAAAACCGAACTTTCCAAATCGGACTTGTTTGATGCTCGTCTACAAGAAAAAGTATTACAAATTGTTGATGTTGCCTACGGAGGATCAGCAGGATTTAATCAAGCAATTAACTTGTCCATGGAATGTTTAGGAAATATTCGATTTGTAGAAGAAAAAAAGTTGATTCTCCAGTTTTTTACAGAAATTCAAATGGACACGGGAAAAACATGTTTTATGATTCAAGATACAATGAAAGCTTTGGAAATGGGAGCTGTGGAAACTTTAATTGTTTGGGAACAATATCCTGATGAATGTAAAATTATAAAGAATCGTGAAACAAAAGATGAAATTTTATTATTACCAAAAGAAACCATGGATGAATCTAAATTTGATTTTGTAGAAGACATTCCATTTATTGATTGGATTGCCAATAATTATAAAAATTTTGGTTGTAAATTGGAATTTATTACTGATTATTCACACGAAGGTTCTCAATTTTGTAAAGGATTTTCTGGTGTTGGAGGGTTATTACGATGGAAAGTTGATTTTGAAGAATATCAACCAGAAAATGAAGAACCTGATGATCAAAGTGAACAAGACGATTTTGACACGGAAGATTATTTCTAAAAAATTTCTTGATGAATTATTTAATCAATTAAAAAGAAGAGAAAAAGTAAGAAAATGAAATTTTTGGTGTACTCGATACTTTTTTTACCTTTTTTATATGCCTTACAAGAAAGTTCGTATAATTCTTTTATTGGTCAAGTTGGTTTTTGCCGATTACAGTCTTTTGATACAGTTTCAAGATCAACATCCGAGTCCATTCCCATGTTTATGGACTCTAGAATTTCTTTTGGAGTAGGTTTGTCGGATGAAAATATGAAACAATCCAATTCTTTTTTATGCGGAGCTTGTTTAAATGTAACATTTGTGGATAACTTTTATCAATGGAATAATGAAATTACAGAATGGAAAGATGTAGCACAGCCCAATCAATCTTTTATTGCAATCGTTATGGACCAATGTACCGATGCCGTTTGTAAATTAAATTATTTAGATTTTGATATTTATAGTCCTACACAACCGGTCATGTATGGAAATCCATACAATGTTCAATGGCATTATACGCCATGTCCCATTCAAAATGGAGAAACATTTGAATATATTATTTGTACTGCAAATACTTGTCATATTCAAGACCCAACCTATCAAACTGTAGGTGACATTATTAGTAATGATTTAGTTTATTGGTCTCTTACGATTCGTAATACGAGATTACCTATATCTAAAGTGATTTTACATATTTCTCCTACTGTTTCAGTATATTTACGTTTAGAAAATAGTTGGATTTATGATATTGGAACCTACAATTTACAACAAGGAATAAATATAACCATGATCGATCAAGAAAATAAAGTTTTGAATGATTTCATTACAATGCCTTCATTGGATCAATTGGCATCCAAAGGTTATCATGGAGGAATTATTGTTCAATCGTTGCTACAGAATTAAACCCATTCGTCAAAATTTCCACCGTTTTCCAAGAATTTTTGAAAACGACAAGGACTTAGGGCTTTACGATATAATTCACCAAAAAATATTCTTTTTTGTCGTTTGTTTACCGTATTTTTTAATTGTCTTGTATAGGGGTAATTAATTTTTCCCATAAATTCAAGAATACTTGGAACAGTATAAAAGTTAATTTTTTGTACAATTTTTGGTTTTCTTTTTAAAGGCATCATTCCCATTCCATTGACTTGTTTCCATGGAAATAAAAGTAATGCAAATGTGTCGTTACACTGTTTTAATGACAAGTACTCTTTTGTTTCATCGGGACTGTTCTCTTTTCGCATTACAATTAAATGTTGACTACTATCTAATACATAAAAGGCTTTTAAACTAGAGGATTGATTAATTTCATAAAAATACTCCCACGCTTGTTTTTCTAAACAATTCATTATTTAGAAACTATAAATGGAAATCTATAAATTAATAACTATAATTTTTTACAAATAAACTGGTTTCTTCATTTGTTGGGGTTGGACTCTCATTATATATTCCTAAAGAAGCTTGTGAATTAGACTTTACCGTTTCTAGTAATGTTTGTTGTGCTTGTTGAATATTGGAATATTTACCTTGCCAAGTTTGTAGACAAGAATTTTGCAAGGCACGTCCAAAACTAAAAGACAAGTTCCATAAATGTTTTGGTTTTTTTTGATTCAAACTATTTAAAATACGAGTAGCTTTTTGTTCAGAAAGTCCTCCCGACAAAAACATGATTCCTGGAACCTCTAAAGGAACGTTTTCATGTAAAGTTTGTAAAGTTGCTTGAGCAATCTCTATATCCGTAATAGAAGCATAATTATTAATTCCTTGGCAAGTAAAAGATGGTTTTAAAAGTGTTTTTTCCAAATCAACATTATTTTCATACAAACACTTGTAAACATTTTTAAATATACGACTTTGAACATGCATTGTTTTTTCAATGGTATGATTTCCATCCATTAAAATTTCAGGTTCCACAATAGGAATTAATCCTGCTTCTTGAACAGTCTTTGCATATCGAGCTAAAGACCAACAATTTTCGATAATTGCCAAATTAGAAGGAGTATTTTCCGTAATTTTAAACACTGCTCTCCATTTCGCAAAACGTGCACCCAGTTTATAGGATTCTTGGGCTCTTTCTGCTAGTGTGTCCATTCCTTTTACCCATGGTTCATTGGTTGTTGGTAAATTTGTTAAACCCAAATCTAGTTTAATGCCTGGAACAATGCCTTTATTTTCCAAAAAGGAAACCAATTCTCTATTTTCAAGTGTCTCTGTGTGTAGAATGACTCCAGAAATATATTTTTCCAAATCAGGAGTTGTAAATAAAAGTTTACGATAATTATATCTATTTTTTTCTGTATTTTCTACATTGATAGCTTCAAATCGTTTTCCAATAGTAGGAATCGATTCATCTGCTGCTAAAATTCCTTTTCCAGGTTGAGAAATGAGGTGAGCAAGAGTTTGAAAAGAAACGACTTTTTGAACTAGCAAAAAGCCAAGAAAAAGTTGAAATTTCATTTTTACAATAAAATTTTAAAAGCTTATACAAATCAATTTTTTGTTTTTGTATAATAAATAATGCAATTCCATCAGCAACAGAGATTAAAAAAATTTCGTCAAAAATATTTAGAATCTTTAGATGATAAATTTGTAGAATCTTTACTTAGTAAATTTGAAATAGAAATGAAACGATTATTTCAACAAAGACTAGCCGGAGAAAAACCAAGTCATGAACAAATAGGAAAAAATTATGATAAAATTTTAAAAGAATTGTACGATGACATAAATGGACAAGGATCGGGAGTATATGCTGGTGAAGAAACTGGAGTACCTTTATCTGAGATATTATGTTTATACCAAAAGTATCTATATGTGTTAAACAGAGCTAAAAAAAATGGATATATACGACAAAGTCGTCATTTTGATAAAGAAGAAATAGAATTGATGACAAAAATATTCAAATTACCAGAATATAAACTTTATGTAGATTTGAACTATAAAAAAATCGGAAGCGTATTTACCAATGAGCGTTGCTTAAAACTAGATGATGAAATTAAAAAACAAGTCAAAGAACGTGTTGAATTATTAGAAAAAACACGAAAAGAAAAAATCCTGAGCGCAGCTTACTCGGAATTATTAGGGTGGTATAATATAAGTGATAGATCTAAGCAACTAAGTATAAAAGACAATACATTAATGTTTAATTTGAGACTAGTAAAACGAGTGCTATCCCAATTTTTTTAGTTATAATTCAATTTTTAATCAGAATTAATTATGAATAAATGCATAAACATAAAAGTTACCCATTTCTTTGTGGATTTTGTATCAAAATTTTTTCAATTTAAACAAAGGTCCAACTCGTTTTGGAAATAATTCAATGTAGAATTTTAAAAATAAAAATTTTTAAAACGCTTGAAATTAATTTACTTGTAAAACCCAGACATGGTTCCTCCTCCTGTTGTCTGTCTTGCAGTGGTAGATATAGGAGCCATTCTTTGTTGCCATTCTCTATTACTATTCTTGTGCATCAATCTTTGTTGTAACTCGGTTCTAAATTGAAGTTGATTATCTACATAATTTTTGTTGGCATATTCACGTAAACTATCTCCTTCTAAATTTTTTTGATGAGCTGTTCCAACATGTGAAAATCCACCATAAATATCCAAATTATTTCTAGAAATATAATTGGGTTGAGTTTGTTGATCTATATCATCATAGTAAAATCTTGGTTGACCTGTAACCGGTTCAACAAAAGAACGATAAGATGTTCCATAACCTGTCAATCTTGGATCATAAATTTCATTACGTAGAGGTAAGCCAAAATTTTGACTATGATAAGGTTCTGGAGCGCAAGGTTCGACTAAAGAAGGATCGTTCTCAGTAAACTTGTAAGTTCCATTTTGATCTTTTTTAAAGGTAGTGGGTAAAAATGGTTGATCAAAAGAAATACCGGAATTAGACATACTAGCATAAGGTTGATTAACTTGTGATTGAGTATAAATACCAGGTTGTAATGGAATGGAAAATAAATTTCTATTGTATTCGGACATTTCATCTGTTTTTTGACATGCGGCTGCTTGATAATTTACTGGCAAGTTATACTTTGTTTGTGAAGGATTGTATCCACAAGATTTATTCACCGAAGGAAAAGGACTATCATTATATCCATCTTGGTTGTAATAAGCCTGTTTAACTTGATAACCGGTATAAGATTCAGGATTCGTTTCACCATAATTATAATTTTCACGAATTTCTACAGGTCTACGATTTTGGATTGGTCGCTGTTCCATCGGTCTACGCTGGAAATTTCGGTTCTCACGAAAATTTTGGTTCTCACGAAGATTTTGTTCCATTGGTCGTTGGAAATTTCGATACCCCTGAAATTCTTGTTGATGATACTTTGGATTTGGTCGTTGAGGGACCAATTCAGGTTCAAAATTTTGTTTTGCATACAATTCTGTCACTTTAGGAGCCGATGTTGTAGGACAAGGTTGAGTTACATAACCGTTTTGCCAGAATTCTTGACGTTTTTGATCGTTGATACCTTGAGGAATAATAAAATCATTAGGTTGCCAAACCTCAAAATCGAAAATTGGATTTGGAATTATAGGTTGAACCAATGTTCTAGGATTAGGAGGACCAACAAGGCGCTGATTTTCTCCAAAATTATTTTCAATAGGAATTTGTTTATCTTTCCATGCAAGAGTAGTTTGCGGATCAACAATTTGAATATTATTATCATTAATATTTATTGGTAAAGGTGGGTATTCGTTCAAGACAGGAGTTGTGTATTGTCGTGGTTCTCCTACGAGAGGAGCAAAATCAAATTCGTTCGTGTAACTATATTGTGGAACTCTAGGAGCCGGTTCTAATACTGTTTCTACTTTTCCATAATGCTCTACAAAATTCTCTTTATCACCATAAGACTTTACTAGATAAAAAGTTCCTATAATAATCAAAAGAGAAATGGCCAAAAATAAAACGTCGTAGGAAACATTGGCAAAAAGCATTAGTAAAAAGATTAAAAGAACGATTCGAGTCATACAATTCATTTGTTCTTCAATACCCATTTGGTTGGTGGGTATAATATAAAACGAATGAAATAAATATGATATATCCTCGATCCAAAATTTGGTCATTTGTTTAATAAATTTTTTTTAAATTTTTTTAAACCAACGTGTTTAATTCTTTAAGATAATAAACTTTAAAATAATTATTCAAGTTATTAATAATTATTCATCTTTGATAATTTTTTAAAAAATCTACATTCACGTTGTAATTTTACTAATTGCATTTGGATTAATTTCAGCATCTTCTTTTTCTCTTTCGGCTTGTAACAATTGAGCCAAATTTTTAATATTATCTTGTTTTTTATCATGAACCTTACGGTCATTTCTGTTTCCATCCATACGTTGATCATCTACATTTGCAGTCGGTCTTTGAATCAATGGCGTCGTTTCAATTCTTCGTTTCATTCCCATTAAACTTTCATCCTCTATGACACTTTCTTTTGCTTGTTGTTGTGGCTGAGGTTGTTGTTGTGGTTCTTCTGGTAATTTAATTTCAGTCACTTGTTTATTAAAAAATGTAGGAGAATAACTTTCTTTTTGAACTGGAATGGGTGGTTCTACCAAAGGTTTAATCATATTTTTTCGAACATTATAAGCCCATTCAAAAGCTTGAGCGTCTTCATATTTATTCATGACCCCATTAGAAAAAAATACAATAACAGTAGGAACCTTACGAATCGAATACTTGTCCTTTTCATTCAACAAGGTTGTTCGAATTTCTGGATGATCGACACAAATTTTTCTAAAATCGATAATATCTCGTACAAGATCAAAAAACTCTGTGCATCTTGGTGAATATTTACTATAAAAAATAACAATAATACTGCTTTCCATTTTTTATAATATTTACCAACTATTCTTAAATTAAATTACATACATTCATCCGTATCACTTACGTAAATGTTTTCTGTTTCATCATCATCCTCATTTTCAAATAAATCAACCACAATATTTTCATCCATAGGATGCCTACATAAAGGACAACGCAAATTTTCTGGGTCCAGTTTTAACAGACAAGCTTTATGAAAATGATGTTTACAAGACAAGATGGTTCGAAATGTTTCTTCTTGACAAATTCCACAGGATTCTTTCTTTTTATAAATAGACATGTATGTTTTGTAAAACATACAATCTTCACACTCGGAATCTTTTTTATAAAGGTTACAGCAATCTAAACAGAGCAAGTATTGTTCTGGAAATGCCCAAATATATTGGATAGCTTTTTCAATCCCACGAAACATTTTAAATCGTGATTTAAGTTGACTCAAGCTATGAACATAATAATTTACTACAACCTTTACCAAATCATCCGTATTACCTTCTCCTGTTAAAGAAGCATTATAAATATTATACGTGTCTGATGAAATACAAGAGTGTTTAAGATCTATAGTATAAGACCATCCACATCCTTTAGATCTACTCTTTTGAATATTTTTGTTGATCAACTCAATTAACTTTTCCATAATATGATTTCCTATAGTACATGAAAAAAATATTCAATTTTTAAAATATCTAGCTTGTAGAATTAGTTAGAACCCATCTTATTTGAATATTATAAGATACATAGGCTTTTTCATATTCTGTATGACCACCATCTTCATCATTACACATTTCAAAATGACTCGTTTCTACGACTCCTGATCTTTTTTCTGGTTTAGAAATTTCATCGGAAGGATAAACATTTTCCAAAATCGATGAATTCCATTGTGTAAATCCAGGAACCCCGACTTTTTCGTAATGATAATCTAATTTTTCAAATGTTTCCATGTCTTTTTGATTCACAAAATCTTGCAAGATATTTGTTTTTAATGTAGGAAAATCAGTAAAATATTCATTCTTTACTTGTTGAACCTCACCCACCGTGTTTCCATCTCGATGATAAACTATTTCAACCTCGTAGGATTCTCTAGGGGACCTTGCCCACAACACTATCATTAAATTACATTTAGGTAAAAGCCCAGACCATTTATTTAAAAACATCCAAGCATCTGGATCTGTACCAATATAACAACCTTTTCCATGTCTCATAAAATAAACAGAGTTAAATATATCTCGAATACACGCAGGGCTATAATTTGGAAAAATCATTTCAAAATCTCTAGGAACTTGGTTTTTATAATCGGCAACCGCCAACATGGCATTATGAATAGTTTGAGCCATATCTGTGGAAACAGTAATATGGGATTGTTTAGAAAAATTTTGGTGACAAGACATGTAATTATCTAGTAGCTGTAATTGCTCAGGGCACCAAAAAGATTTCCATTGGTGGAGAGAGTCTTGAACACCCGTTACATTTTGATCCATCAAGACAAAAAACTCCAACTTTAAGCATCTCTTGATTCCCTTTTTCACCATTTTAGCTTCATGAGGAATATTTCCTGGAAAAAATACAATCCCATTTTGTTTACAACTTCCATTACACAAAGTTTCGCCAATCATTGTTTCTCCTCCTGCTTCAGTATTTTCTAAACCCAAAAGAGCTACATAAGGAGTCAAATAATCACACAAATATTTTTCAAAATCCTGGTGTTTACTAAAAAACATTCCTTGACTATACATAATCCATTGAGTATGAGAATAACGAAACCAAATGTGCTTAAAGTTTGGAAATGTTTTTAACCAAGCCATTAATTTGGGGAGAATAATTTTTTTTAGTTTTAAAATGACTTCTTTTCTACGTTCATGAATTTTTTGGGCATTTCGATGAGATTTTGAAATTTTTTCCTTTTCTAGTTTTTTATCATAGACTACTGCATCTTGCCAACCTACCTGTGGGCAAATTTCTTGAATGAGTTTAAATTCATTAGGCGGTAAAAAATTGTCTTGGTTCAAAATTGGGAATTCCATTGTTTAATTAATTATTCTTGAAAAATGGAATTAAAAGTTATTTTTTTTAAAAAATTATTGTAAAACATCAATTTTTTAAAAAATGAAAGTTTAAAAAATATTCGTTTTCAAAAAAAAAGGAAATGCGGGTGTGGAGTTTATGGTTACTATTTTTATGGATTAATCATGTATCAAGTTATATACCCAACCATTTTTTAGGAAAATGGAAACCAGAAAAAATCCCCGTTTGTTTAGAAATGAATCCAAACAAATTTACCGCAGTTACAGTAGATAGTTACGGTAGTATGGAAATTAAATCTATAAAATCAAAAAATTCCAAAATAGAAATTCAACTATCCAATTTAAAAATCGAAAAATACCCGCCCATGACTCCAAAAATTTCCTTGGGTATATTTACTATACAACAATTTGGAATAATGGTTTTAATTTCGAGTTTAAATTCAACATCAATAATGATAGAGTTTCAAACTGGACCTTATAGTGGAAAAGTTCCATTAAACAGACTAGAGTAAAATTTTTATTTTTTGTTTGATAAAATGGCACAAAGTACTGTATTAATTTCTTCCGCTGTTACTCCTAATCCTTTTAATATATCTAAATTTTCTGCTTATAAATCTCCTCTTTATCAACAAAATTATTATAGCCTTGTAAATTCTGGTTCTGTAGGAAACAATATAGAAACTCAATATGCTGAAATTATTCTTTCTATTGTTGAATCTGTTCAAGGAGCTTTGAATTCCATCATTTTTGTTTTAAAACTTGTGATTCCTGTAATTCAAGCTGATCCTATAATTTTCTTAGGTGTTTATAATTCTACCACAAATACTATTCCTATAACTTTGAATGGATATACTGGTAAAATTACATTTTTATCCAATTCCAATGCCACTTTTGAATTAAATTCTGGAGATGGAAAAAAAATATTTTTATCCACCTTGTCAAAATATAATTAATTTTTTAGTATAAAATAAATAAAATGATGACTCCACAACAACAAGCACAATTGAACCAACTAATGGCACAAAGTGCAAAAGTAGAACAAATTTTATCCAATCCATTTTCAAAACGATCCGTAAAAATTCAACAACAACAACTAATACCTCCTCCATGTTATCATTGTTTGGCTAAAAATCTAATGACTACGGATTACGAAATTTATCAAAAACTTTATAAACAATTAGTAGCCAGAAATAAGACGCCTCCTCAAAGTAAAGAGTTTATTAATGATGAATATTGGAACTCTAAAATAATTCCCAAAATAGAAAAGATGAAAACACCAGGTTATCAAAAAAATCCACTCGAAAGAAAAATATTAAAATACAAAAGAGAATTAGAACAATTTCATGTTATGAAAAAACAACGACATTCAAAGAAAAAAGACTAGACACTTATTTATAATCTTTACTTTAATTAGAATGATATTTATTCCTGAACCTCAACCAATAAAAAGTAGACCACTTTTTATTTACCAGGCTTATTTAACAAACTATGTCTTTCCTCAATACGTTTTACCATGGAACAACTTTTTTACTGGGGTATCTACTTCAGTAACAAGGAGTTTTTAAAAAATGACGTTTTTTAAATCCAAATAATAAAAATTTCCAAAATGAATCTTTACGACCTAATTCCTGATTTATCCTGTTTTTCATTACAAACAAAAAAAGATTCAAAGGTATATTCACTAATTAAAGGAGCCATTCAAAGCGGTAAATCGGCAGTCATTCATAAACTTTCAAAATTGTTTGTTGATTATCAACATAATGTAGTTATTCTTGTTCGAAATTACACCGATGATTATGAGCAAATGAAAAAAGGTTTGGACAATTTTTTTTCAGCGGATAAACCAAAAATACATTTTACAGGAAATTTTCACCGATCAAAAAAGGATGGAACGCTTTCAAAACATACTGATTTCTGTTTGGATTTACCTCAACAAAATTGTATAACGATTTCTTTAGCCCATTATGAACATTTGAGCAAATTGAATGAATGTTTAGATAAGCATTCTGGACCTTTAACGGTTATTATTGATGAAGTCGATCAACTTCTCTATAGTAATGGTTTGTTTGCTGAACAATTGGATAAACTTTTAGTTCGCGCATGGAACGTAATTGGAGTGAGTGCTACTCTGTATGAATCCATCCATGATGATCGATTTTGTTCCGCAAATACTTTTGTTCTCTTACCTCCTCCCGAATATAAAGGGATTTTACAAATCAAATTTAAAGAAATTGGAAAAATCGATTCAAAAATTAAGAATGATTTATTTAGGCGAGACAAGGATCTTTATTCTTTTTTAAAAAAACACAGGCATAGAGTTGTCGAAAATCAAGGTCATCCCTTTATTGCTCTTATTAAAACCGAACGATTGATAAAAAATCAAGGTGAACTTTTATCTAAAATTATTCAACACAAGAAATTTAAAGAAGCCTATACTGTTTTAACATATAATGGTAGTTCTGTGACCTTGTATTCTAAAGAACTTTTGGGCAAAACAATAAACTTGCCACATAAAAAATGCATTTACCTTTGCCAAGAAAATGTTTTTGTATTTAAAAAAGTTTCTGTCCAACGTGTATTACAATATCTAAAAGAGAATGGAAATAGTCAATTATTTCCCCGTATTCTTATTATAGCGCATGGTTTGGTAGGGAGAGGAATAAATATTGTATCTTATGATTTTGGTTGGCATCTTACAAGTATGTTTTATCGTCCACACAGTGCGTCTTCAATTCCAACTCTTTTACAGAGTATTCGACTTTGTGGAATTTATAAAGATGACATTCCTTTAACTTGTCATGTTGAAAAAAAGGTTTATGAAAATATTTACAAAGGATATCAACTCCAAGAAGATATTTTTCAAAGACTAAAAAAAACACAAACGGATTCTTTATTTGATTGGATTTTAGAAGAAAAGTTTTACAAGGAAAAAATACCAACTAAAAAATTGTGTAAACGAGTGGACTTTGGAGGTTTAGTAACAACCAATAAAAATGAAGACACGGGAATGTCTGTTGAGGATTTTATGTTGGATCAAAAAATAGAAAGTAGAGAAATGGAACATGTAGAGATTAAGACTGATAAATTGTCAAAGTGGGTAGAATCCAATAATTTATTAGGCAAAATGTTACGATTTTTGTATGACAATGTAGACGGTGTAAGTATAGATGAATTTAAACAAGGAATTGATTATGTCAAGAATGAAAAGTCTTGGATGTCTAATATTTGTAATGGAGCTCCAGGAGGAAAATACTCTAAAGAATTAGAATGTCCTCGATTATGGTATAAATCGATGGAAAAAATTGTTTTGGATCAAAATATAAGAAAGGCAATGAATACGCTGTAAAATTATTTTTGAACTTGACTTAGCAAGTATCCTTGTTGATTTCTATTCTTGCCACCTTTTAGCCAATTTTCCATCATTGCTACTACAAATAAATCGTTTCGTTTATAAGATTCAAAATCGGCATCTTTATGACGTCGAACTTTATGCATCATTTCTTGTGACATGAAACCACCGGTGCCGGCAATTCCATCTTCATGTCCACAAAAATTGTCACTGTTTGGATTATTATTACACGCAAGTCCATAATCAATGAGTTTAAGACGACCATCCGTATTAACTATTATATTTGCCGGTTTAATATCTCGGTGGACATATCCCGCTTCGTGAAGGAGAGTTACTATAATTTTTAAATGCTGTATCCAGGTATCTTTAAGCTCTTGAGAATAATCTGCGCGTTGAATTTGGTTTAGAGGAATCCAACCATCTTTTGGAGCCAAGTATTGCATATCAAAATAATTTCCCTTTTGATCGTGTGCCATTTGTTGGTTATAAAGCTGTGGAATATATTCGGGAGCAACTTTACGCGCTTGTTTCATGCTTTCTAATTGAAATTTCGTATCTTGTTGGCGTTGTTTAGACAAGCTTCGTTTTCGAACTCTTTTTACTTGTTTTGTAACGGGATCTTTTAATGCGAAAATTGCACCCATTGCTCCACGGAATAATTGTTGTTCTTGACTCATTTTTTATAGTAAGCAAGAATAAAGTTGATTTAAATATATACATGGCTTTATAAAATGAAAGTTGTTTTTGGATTGAATCAAAAGCAAAATCTTTTCAAGATTTTGATTTACACATCCCATCTTTTTGATCAAAAAGGAATTTCTCATAGTAAATTGATTTACCAATTTTTGGATAAAAAAAATCGTGCCTATCGTACTAACTTTATTGAATCTTTTGATCAACTTATTTATATGATTCATCCATTTGAAGGACCTTATACATTTGAATTTGAAGGTTCTCAGATTAATTTAAAATTTCCTATACTTGATCATGATCGTATTTACCCCTATATAGAGAAAGATGTGTTTGATAAAGTATTTCGGTTAGAAATTATTCATGAAGGTCCAGATACCAATGTGATTGAAAATTTTATTAAACAAGCTTTTAAATACACGGCAAAATTCTTTGAAATGGATCAAGATAAAATTTTTATTTATCAGTATGATGAACAAAGTGAAGGATGGGATAAGTATAGTGACTTGTCCAAACGAAACATTGAGACGATTTATTTACCTTCTCAACAAAAAGAAAATGTTTTGAAAGATGTTGAAAACTTTCTTTCTCCAGAAACAAAGGCCAATTATGAAAAGTTTGGAATTCCTTACCATAAAACTTATTGTTTTTATGGACCTCCAGGAAGTGGAAAAACAAGTTTAATTCATGCCTTGTGCTCATCTATTAATAAACATGTTTGTATTTATCGTTTTAGTTCAAATACCAAGGATCAAAATCTTGCCCAAGCATTAAAATGGCTTCCCCATAATTCAGTCTTTGTCTTGGAAGATATTGATTGTATTATGAAAAACAGAGATGAAGTAAAAGGAAATATAACGTTTAGTGGTCTTTTAAATTTGTTAGATGGACTTTCTACGATGGATTGTTTAGTGACGTTTATTACCACGAATTATTTTATAGAGTTGGACGATGCAATAAAACGACCTGGTCGAATTGATTATATCTTGGAGTTTAGTTATATGAATAAAGAACAAATTTACCAAATGCTGGGTATATTTTATCCTGATGAAAAATTAGATTTTGATGTCATTTATAATGAAATCAAGGGAATGAAAATGACGGTATCTCATTTACAAAAATTTCTATTTAGTTTGTATCCTACTGGAAATGTGAAAAAAAATATGCCTCGATTTGTCCAAGAATATTTAAAATATTATGTAAAATCCGATAGTAAATTATATATTTAATTTACAAAACGTAATCAAACTAAAAATTCCAAATACAAAACAAATACGAAATGTATTATTAGAAACCATAATTTCATTTTTCTTATTGGAAACTACCAAATAAGGGTTATTTTCATTGTATTTAGTGTTTAAAATTGAAAAAATTATTGTTTCATTGTTTTTGAATAAAATTCCATTTTTTTTATCCATATTATATTTCTTGTCTATTTCTGGTAAATCGTCTAAAATATAATATAAATTTTGATTTGGATGTTTTTTTAATATTTTAGCAAGTCTATAGTAAAAAAAATTATCAAACGTTTCATATTGAATATTAAAAGGAGTCAAAAAATTAAACTCATGTTTGTAAAGACACGTTATCATTCTATATATTTAATAAATTTTAAAATATTTGATATTTATAGATGACTCCATCATTGATTCCCTCATTGATTCCATCATTTAAAAAAGATTTAATTAATAATATTAAAAAACAAAAAAAAAACAAGTTAATATTTATTCATACTCCTAAATGTGCTGGAACCTATGTTTCCAAAATCCTTTTAGATTTGAATATTACAAATAAAGAACATACTTTGGCAAAAAAAACAGATGAAATTAATTTTACTGTAATAAGACATCCTGTAGAAAGATTTGAAAGTTTATTAAATTATCGTTTAACGGATGAAAAACCTAGGGAAGATTGGCCAAAACATTTAGATTATGTTTATAACGATAAAAACATTGATTTAAACTTTATTATAGATCAAATGTCAGATAAAGATATTCTTGGTTTTAATCCTTACAAGTCATTAACATTTTGGGCGCAAAATGTAGATATTTTTCTTTTAATTAGCGAATTGAAAGAATTTTTAAGCATGTTTGGGTATGATTATGATGAATCAAAATATACAAAAGTCAATGTATCCAATAAAAATAGAGGGACCCTAAACCAAAAAAACAAACAAAGAATTGCTAAACTTTATGAAAATGATATGAAATTATTTAGATTATGGACAGAAAAAAAATATTGATTATACATAGGTAAAATGACCGAGCCAAAGTTCAAACATTATAGTCGTACTTTGAAAGAAATAAATCCATCCACCGCTACAACACCTATAAGTAATTCACGTCTACGTTATAGAACTTTTAGAGAAAGAGATGATACAATGACTTATTATCCTTATTATACATCTCCTCTTTTAGGAAGTATTTATCAAATTACGTCTTCCACAACCGATAGAATTAATGTAGCCATTATTTCTCTAGGGGGTGGATTTTTACAATCTGATCTCGATAATTATTGGAACTTAATTGGTCTAGTCGAGAGACCCAACGTTTATAGTGTTTCAGTAAATGGAGCAACAAATTCTCCTGGATCTGAGGCTGACGTTGAAAATAATCTAGACATTCAAACTATTGGAGGTATTCTACCCAATAGTAATATTTACGTTTATTTTGCTCCCAATTCCATTAAAGGATTTAGGGATGCTATTAAAGCGGCTGCAGATAGCACGACCAACCCGGTAAAAGTTATTTCTGTATCATGGGGAATCTCTGAAACTGCGTTATCTACCAATCAATTAAATACTTTCAATAATGTATTACAACAAGTTGCTAACAAGGGTATTACTGTCTGTGTGGCTTCTGGAGATAATGGATCTAAAGATAATGGATATAGTTTGAGTGTAGATTTTCCTTCAGCCTCACCTTGGGTTTTAGCATGCGGAGGAACTACACTAAAAAGCCCTACTGGAGTTTACAATACTCAAACTACATCAGAAGCAGGATGGAAAGGTTCAGGAGGAGGTTATTCAGCTTATTTTGCAAAACCAAATTATCAAAAATCAGTTCCTAATTTATCGGGAATTACCAAAAGAGCAGTTCCAGATGTAAGTGCTAACGCAAACCCAAATACAGGATGTATTATTGCTTACAATAATAAATTTTATGTAGTGGGGGGAACAAGTTTATCAGCCCCTATATGGGCCGCGTATTTAGCAGGACAACGATTTACTAATTTTATGACACCACTTATTTATCGATATGGTTTATCCGGTTTACACGATATTATTACTGGAACGAATGGAGCTTATAAATGTAAAATTGGCTGGGATGCTGTAACAGGTTTAGGCACTCCCAGTGGTTATGTATTAACAAGAGCGCTTTCTAGATAATTTTCACTAAAAATAAAATAACGAATCAAATCATTAATTGTAATTCCATACTCTTTAACAAATTCATCAAAGCCATGAGAGGGATGGGATATATTTTCTTGAATTGTTTTCCAAGAAAGGGTATCCGCGTCATCTTTCATTATAAATTCATTATTCATAAAATCAAAACAACAAAATACCAATGCAAAGGCAGCACCATTCATTGTTCCAGGATTACTACTTACAGGAATAGCAAACTTTTCCAAGAATAAATTGGCAGCTTCAGGCATCATCATTTTTAAATCAACAAGCTTATTAGCAGCTCTCATCGCTTGTATTTGAAATTTTTGTTGAATTGTTCTTTTTGAGGGTGGAGTAAAATCATCAATTAAAGCATAACGAGTTTGGCTAGCTATATAAAGTCGATCAAAATCTTTTCCTAAATTCATTTATTTTTATTCTAGGGAAAAAATTAAATTACCAATTTTAGTTTGTTCCAAATTTGTGTAGCCAATATAAAATCACCACTTTCACTAGGATGAATGTCATTTTCTTTCAGGGGAATCGTAAAATTTCTTACATCCACCAAATCAATAGAAATTGGGGAATTTTTGACAATCAATTCAAGTAGTTGTATTCCTCTATCTATATACTCATGCATATTAGAAATATAATAAGGGCATAAATATATGATATGTTGAACATTTTTTTGATAGGCTATTAAAAACAATTGATTTAAACTTTCTTGAATTAAAGTCAAAGCGTGCCAAACACGTTCGCCAGGTAAAAGATCTAAAATATCATTCGCTCCTCCATCCATTATCATTATCTGTGGAGATGGAAAAGAATGTTGGTAATATTGAAAAGGAATCGAGGGAAAACCTGTAATCATGGCTCCGCTTTTAGAATAATTTTCAATAGTGGTATTTGAAAAAGATTCTAAAAAATATTGAATTTTTGACCCGTCAAATATACTATCTCCAATCATAATAATTCTTGCCGATGTCAAGGTTAAAAAAAGAAAAAAAACAATCAATTTCATTTTATCCATTAAAAACATTTTTAAAATGAAATCATTTTTTATAGTCTTTTAAAAATTCATACACTCCAAAAGTTATACTCTGTCCTGGTATAATACGTAACAAACGAGCACCGAGTCCTTTATAAAACCCCCTAAATCCATCTTTAGCATAAATAGTACGAGTTGTTTGTAAAATAGACACTTTTATCTCTGAACTTTGCATTCTAGTTTTTATAACATCAATAGGATTATTTAAAATTGGTCCTAAAGAACCACTAAAAGCACCAATAATAAATGGAGAAATATCAAAATTGTTTTTAATCGTATGAAATGTAAAAAAATTGGTTGCTTGATTAATACTTTGTCTCAAAATGGTGGGAATTAATCCACGGTAAAATGGTAAAATTCCTTCTTGAGACGCAATCATGTAAAAAGTTTGATAAATACTTTTATATTTTACATTTGTTGAATCCCGTATTGAATTATATTGAGATTGAATTCTAATTTTACAAACATCCGTTGGATTTACAACCAAAATGGCTTCGATTGCCCCAGCAAATAATCCAGAAATAAAATTATTTCCAGTCCATTCTTTTGCTTTTTCAAAAGAATAAAAACGAACGGCATTTTTTGGAATAACGCCAGAGTATACAGCCGTGAGCCCATGATAAAATCCACGATAACCCTCTTTGTAATAAATTTTTTGAAAAGTTTTTAAAATACCAATTTTTTCTATACCTGGTCTATTTTGCATTCTTGTTTTAATTGTATCCAAGGGATGACAAATGGATGCTTCCGTAAATCCTGCAATGGCACCAAAAAATAAAGAAGACATGTTTATATATTGTTTATATTTTACATTGTTTTTCAATTTTTAACAATATCCGTCAATTGATGTTCCAATTTTTCAATCAACATGGGATGGAATTCATACAATGTTAAAAGAGGTTCCAACATTTTTTTCAATTCATATTTACTTGAAATTTGAAACGTATACAAAATTCCTTTCATTACATTAAAAATATGAACATGTTTGACTTTGGTAAAGGACAATAAACAATTCAAAATGTCTTGATATACCCATTCTTCCACACATTCATTTTTAGAATAAGTTTTAAAATCAATCATGACACGATATTTTGTCTCTAAAAAATCAATGGTGGAAGAAATACCAAACTTGTATCCATCATTAAAAAATCGACGATCCGCTTCTAAATCCGATTGAAATCCTATTTTTTCTAATTCTTCCTTGACAGTCAAATTTCCAATTAAAGAACATTTTTGTTGAAATCGAAATCTCTTAAATCCATTGGAAGAATATTCTGTTTTGAAAAACTTTATATACTCATCAATGTTGGTCTTTATTTTCTCAAAATCGTCCAAAACATCGGTAGGATGATTATAATAAAACCTTATATTATGAACATGGGATTCTATATATTCCAAGAAAAAAATACAAGAATTCCATACATCCATTACAGAATAATTTTCTTCTTTGGTAAATTTGGAAATATTGTTAAATAATCCTTCTTTAAACACTGTATGAATTATAAATACTGGTTTTTGAAATTCACTGTAACCTAATCGATGCATTACAGAAAACCAATATCCTGGATCTTTTATGACAAATCGATGTAAATTGGCATCCTTGACTTGACACAGTAAATTTTCATCATCTGTATAAAATACATTTGTCAAGGTATACATAACCATAAAGGGTTCAAAAATACTTAATAATAATCGGGGTTTAATTTTTTTCAAAAATACTAGTTTTGCAATTCCATGTAAAATAATTAATCGATCTTCAGCTCCAAAATTATTTCTTATTGACTGACCAATACGATGTTTTACAATGACTGGTTTTTTCATTATTTGTTTTGATTTATCATCTTGATGGACAAAAATAATATTCTTTATTGGAGTCAAGAGCATTTGTTTTCTTATGTTACATCGATGAATTACAGGAGCATCGTGATTTAATTTAGCTGTAACTTCTTTAATCACTTGATTGGTAATTTCGGTAGGTTTCCAAGAAAAGTAGGCCAATTGTCTTAATTCATGATAGGCCTGAAAGAAATAAAAAGAGGGATAAGTCCTTGTCATTCCTATAAATAAATATTTTGTAGAACGTGTTAAAGCCACATTGAGTAGAGATTGCGATAGTAATTCTTCCATTTTATGAAAATGTCGTTCTTCAGGAATCACACCCCCTGAAAATCCAACAAAAAATACAACTGGATGTCCTTTTCCTTTATCTCCATGAATACTCAACATCATTAACTTTTCTTTTCCCTCTTTCCAATTAATTGGCTGGTGTTCGTTAAAATAAGTTTTTGTTTTAGAAACCAAACATTGATCTTTAATGTGATGCTTTCCAAACAACATTAACAGATTTGTAAATACCAATTGGTGATTACTCCTTTTCATAATAATGACAATGTCTTTATAAGATATACTAGAGTCTTTTTCTATTAATGTTTGAATCATTTTAAAAATAGTAGTGGCCGTTTCCAAAGATCCAGAATGAGAAGAAATGGATTCATGGGTAAAAAATAACGGTTTCATATCTGGATTATCAAAATAATGATTCATTTCTGGAATTTTGTATTGAGATCTAAAATTTTTTGTAATACAATTAACCACATCTAAATGACTCTTTGGGCATCGAAAACAAGTATTCAAGCGAAAAGAGGTGGGTTGTAAATCATCAATCATGACAAGAGGATGTTTTTTATCCGTCAAGGCTTGAGGAAATATGGTTTGTAGAATGTCTCCCATGACTACCAGCTTTGTTTTCGAATTGGAAAGTTTAAAATACTCCATGAGTATTTGTGCTCTCGTAGAAGAAATATCTTGAAATTCATCTACTAGAATCATGGATGCTTTTTTACCGTCTTTTAAAAGAAAATGTGAGTGCTTGTTAGATTTTACATGATCTAATAATTTCTCAGCCTTTTTGTCAAAATCAGTGGAAAATAATTCTGCATCTTCATGTTCTTCCAATTGCCGATGAATAAAAGCATCATAATTTGCAATTTCAATGGTATGTTGATTCCATTTACCAACATAATGATTACTAATTCCTTGTTTTTCTATCGAAATATTCAAATACTTATTAATACGTTCTGTAATTTCATCTGTAACGGACCCAACCAAAGTTAAAAATAAACAATTAACGTCTTTTTTGGATTGGTTCATAAAATATATACCACATTTAATCATTGTATCCGTTTTTCGACTTCCAGCGCATCCGCTTACTTTTCGAATCCTCGATCGGTCGGTTACAATTTTCTCTTGATCTGATGAAATATACTCCATCATCTTTTTATTAAATTGTTTTTTTTTCTTAAATAAAAATGTCAGCTACCGATGATTGTAACAAAATAACTGGATTTCCAATCCCAAAAGCTTATCGTGAAGCTTATGAAACTCAAGGATGGTATTACAACACCCCCGATTGCACCTACTGTAAAAACCCACCCACTAGAGAAAACTATGCTCCTGAAAACTCTGTTCAAAGAGCACAACGAGAATCTAATCAAGCCTTGGATTTTGTAATTAACGAAACAAAAAAACTAGAGCCTGGAAAATTATTACCTATTCCTGCAGAAGAAAAACCCTATATTCCAATTAAAACTGATGTAATCTATTTTAACAAATCTCCTACAACCTCTACCTATTATGCTTATCCCAATGCTTATCCCGCATATCCTTATTTACCATGTGTATTTCCAAATACAAGTAGTGAAAGTTATTCTTAAAAACTGCCATTACTAATTAAAGAAACAATGGCATTATAATCATAATCTAATTGTCTTAATACCGATTCCGGAATTTTTCTTATTTGATGTTTATAATATCGATTTAAATTTTGCCTAAATTTTGAAACTTTTTTTCCCCGCTCTGTACTTATTCTCATATATTGATACTTTGGACATTCTGGTTTTTTAGATTTAAAACTTAGTGTATTACTCAGATTTCCATTTTTATACATTGGTTTAATATACATACACTTATTATCCACACTATTATTAAATTCTACAATTCGTTCATACAAGCTTTTATTTGGATTCCACAAATTTTCCATGAAAAAATTTAATGAATTATGTAATGGAACTGTAGTTACTTTTCTAAATGTAAAATAATCATTATAATAGTTGTAGCAAGTACAAAACAACAACGATGTCTTTAAAGACCAGTTATTTTTATTTTTATCTAAATATATTTGATTCAATTGATTTTGAAAAGATTCTTTAAACTCTACAGGACTATTTCTAACCAAATGAGGTCTTAATCTATCTTGAACACTACATTTTTCAGAATTAAAACCAAGTGTTTTTAATAGGTTCATGGTATCGTAAGAAAAAAAATGAAAATTACTATTTAGTAAATTTTGATCCGGACACCCATCTATTTGTATTCCTTTCAGCAAAAATTTTTTAAAATTTTGTTCATCATAAAAAACTTGATCCAGTATTTTGGCAGTTTTTTTTGTTACTGAAATCCATTGACTGTGATTTCCTACTCCTTGACGTATCCAACATAAATTATCGTAGTCAAAATAACTTTTGGTAAATACAGATACTCCATTTTTAAATGGAATATCGGCTCCCGACACCAAACATATTTTTACTTTTTTGGTTCTTTCAATGAGTGGATCTTCTAAAATAAAATGTAACCCTTTAATATATTGCCATGGTAATGAAGGTTCACACCAAGCCGATTTCCCAAAAGGTATTTTTTGACCACGTGAATTTAAAATCGCATTTTCGGCACAAAAGTGTGTTCCAAATGAAGGATTCGGCTCCGAGTGCACTCTAAATATTATATCTATAGAATTGTCGAGATAAGCAAGAGACACTTCTCTCCAGCTTTCCCAGAGTTCAGTCTGATAGACTCCATTATGAGCAAGAAAATATATTACCACTATTGGCTTTTGTAGCTGGTTAGCCATTTTTATTATTTCTTTTATAATAAAAAATGCAATTATCTTGGGATTTTGGTCAAGAAGATGAACATCAACCTGTTACACCTCGTAAACGCAATGCTTCTTCATTATCAGGGCTTGGATTAGTCGAAAAGAACACATTTTATCAGCCACAAAAACTTTTTTCACATAGATCTAAATCTATATTATCTCAACAACAAAAAATTGCGCTAAAACGCCAATACACTAAATTAAAGCGAAAAAAAGATGAATTGTCACCCAATCCATGGATGCGAAAACCTAGAATATCTCAACAAGATGCAAATAAACAATGGCTCCAAGCTAGTCAACATTTCAACAAGGCTAATCGTCATAAAAAAATCCCGTCTACCCAAGATGATGATGCAGTAAAAAAAGCAACTAAAAAAGTTATTGAATGGAATTTGTATAATATTTACTTGCTACGAAAAGAAGAACGTGAAAGGATTCAAACACGTTTAGAAGAAATAATGGCTAAACTATCAAATTAAATTCCAATGGCAGTTTTGTATCTCTTAAAATTTTGGCAAAATAAGGACGCACCACTTTATTAATATGGAGGGAACTAGAATTAAATTTAATTGGCTTGTCTATTAATAAGTATATCAAGTATAATAGCACTAATATTCCACAGTTTGTTTTACTTTCGCCTTGATTTGGGATTTTTCCATAGTAATCTTCAATAAGATCGTCATCAGCGATTGGAAAAAGTTCCAAATCAATAGGGCTGTTTTCTTCGCAAGACAATGGATCAAATAAGTGAAAGATGTGAGCTTTGGGATCATAAACAAAAAGAAACCAGTGGTTGCAGTGATTCATAATCATAAAGACTTTTTCAAAATTGCTGTAATTTGTCCAATCGATATCCGTCGTCAATATAGAATAAAAAGTTGGAATAAGATGATATTTTGTAGGGTCCACCTTTAACTTGTCAAACAGTAAAAACGCCATATAATCCATCATTCGATCGGTAAGCATTTGACCCTTGGTGAGGCATTTTTCTTCTCCTTTTGGAAACGGAATGTTTCCATAAAAGCTAGATTCCATTTTCCTGTTTTAAAAAATAAATAATATTTTGAAAACTAAAATGAGTATATTAGAAATCTCTCTTTTTTCAATATTGATTGCAATTATCGTACTAATTGTATTTACAATAATTTATCTACAAAAATTAAAAACCATGAATATTGAATCTTTTGGAGCAGGAGCTTATTGTGATAGTGATTCTGATTGTGATTCAAATAATTGTAAAAGCCACAAATGTCAACCTGAAAGCTAAATAATTTTGTAAAAAAATTCAAATTTTTCAATTTTTACAAAATAAACTTTATCGCTACATTATATAGAAAATGAAAAGCTATTCGCAATTGGATCAGGATCTACAAGTCTTGAAATTTCTAAATAATAAAAAAAAAGGGTTTTTTGTTGATATTGGGGCTAATGATGGTATTAATTTATCCAATACATATTTATTGGAAAAAGAGTTTCAGTGGGAAGGAATTTGTTCAGAACCTAACCCACAAGTTTTTAATCAACTTTTAAAAAATCGGCCAAATTCTTCCTGTGACAGCAATGCCGTTTATTCTAAAAGCGCGCAGAAACTTGAATTTTCAATAACAAATGATTCATTATTTTCAGGGATTACAGAATATGTAACTGTTTATAAAGAAAAATTAATAAACAGTAAAACGGTATCGGTGGAAACAATTTCTTTACATGATTTATTAAAAAAATACAATGCTCCAAAATCAATTGATTATTTATCTCTAGATACAGAAGGCTCCGAGTTTGAAATTCTAAAAAATTTTCCATTCCAAGAATATAATTTTAAAATTATACACATTGAACATAATTTTATAGAACCTAATAAATCTCTTATTCAACAATTATTAGTAAATAACAATTATTATTTTTTAGAAGATAATAAATGGGATGCAACTTATGTTTATATTGAACCTAGTTCAAATTTTTGTCGGTTTTTCTTGAATTCAAAGGTTGACAATAAAAAAGGAATTTCTTTCGAAGATCGTTTTATAGATGTAATGGCTGATCCCAATAATTTATTAATTAAAAGACATCCAAAAGCTGGAGAAATTGAAGGAAATAATGTTATCTTACATAATGGAATCAAAGTATTAAAAGAAGGATACTATGGTGACTTTTCAAAAATACTTGTTCTCAATAAAGGATGCCACGAACCTGCTGAAGAACGAATGTTTCAAGAAATTTTGGAAACGATTCCATCCAATGCATTAATGATTGAACTTGGATCTTATTGGGCTTTCTATACTATTTGGTTTCAAACTCGTATACCCGGAGCAAGAAATATTTGTGTTGAACCAGAGCTTGATAATTTAAAAATTGGACAAACCAATTGCAAATTAAATAATGTAAACGCAGAATTTATTCAAGGATTTATTGGAAAAAATGCATTAAAAGTGACCCAAATTATTAAAGATCGAAATATAGACTTTATCGACATCCTACATTCGGATATTCAAGGATATGAGGTTGAAATGATGGAGGATATTGCTCCTCTTTTACAACAAAAAAAAATTGGTTGTTTATTTATTTCTACTCATTCTGATGAAATTCATTCAAGGTGTTTAGAAATATTAAAATCCAATAATTATAAAATTATTGCCTCGGCTGACTTTTCTACAGAAACTTTTTGTTATGATGGTATTATTGTTAGTGTATTAGAAAGTTCTCCACTAAAAGAAACTTACTTGGGTTGTAGGAAATTTACTAAATTATAAGTAAAAAAGAAAGTTTTTTATTCTAAAAAATGTTGGACACCATTACTTTTTTCAATTATTTTAATAATGGAGATTTCCATGTATCTCGTTGGTTTATTAAAGATATGATGGACAAATTAAAAAATAAATACAAATTTTTTTATGCGCAGAATTCGCAACACTCTAGAGGTCTAATTTTAAAAGATCTTGAAAATCTTGAATTAAGTTTCTCTTTACCTCAAAATGAACATTCTTCTTTTGTGATTGAAAAAAATATTATTTACATCAACACTTGGTATGCTCAAGGGCATTGGAAATATAGTAAAGAGCATGAATGTAGTTTATACACGCTTTACAAGATTTTTATAGATGTTTATAAATACTTTAATATTCCAATAGAAAATATTGAATTTTACATTCCAAAAATAATTTTTGAAAATCTTCCAATCTCTAATATGGATTTGTCTAAATTGTCATTGTATCCTAAAAAAATTTTGGTTTGTACTGGGAATACTTTATCTGGTCAATGTCATAATTTTTCCTTTCAAAATATAGTTTTTAAATTAGCTCAAAAATACACATCTATTCTTTGGATGACAACGACAGACTTTTCATTTAATTTAGACAATGTAGTATCGACGAATAATATAACAAACGTAGATATGGATTTGAATGAAATTGCCTATCTTTCAACTTTATGTTCAATAATTATTGGGAGAACGTCGGGTCCCTATACCTTTTCAATAATTGAGAAAAATGTAATAAATCCAGATAAAACATTTATTTGCTTTTGTAAAGAAAAAATACATTCATTAATATTGAGAGAACCCCATTACAAATGTAAATTAGTCTGGTCGGATAATTTTGATCTTGATCATGTCACGTTTACAATTTCTACGACTGTAGATCAAAATTTATAAATTTCTAGTTCTTGAAATTGGATACCTAATGAATCCAATATATCTCCAATAGGTCGGTTTGGAATAATAATACTTTTTATAGCAGTTGGGTATTCTTTTAAAAATACAATTGAAAAATCATATTCAAATTTAGATTGAATCGTAGAATTGTAAGTTTGGACTAGAGTTTCATCATAGCGAACAGAGTAATATTGAATAATAAAACAATGTGTTTGAAAATCTGTATTTTCCAACAAATTCAAAACTATTTGTGTTTTTTTATAACCCTTTTGTTCTTTCAAAATGGATTGACATGCAAGATTGATTTTATTTTTAATTCTAAATCGAATATCATTATCGGTTACAGTTTTTCTACATAATTTGCTATATTCTCTATCTGTTAGCTCACCATCACGTAATACATCATTTCATGCCAAATGA
>Ga0114972_10000391_pt1 | contig 32610 bp, 33 predicted proteins | sample M_140807_EF_Meta_FD_87354 | JGI IMG/M metagenome (GOLD analysis project Ga0114972, IMG submission 87354) | Freshwater microbial communities from Lake Montjoie, Canada to study carbon cycling - M_140807_EF_MetaG | ecosystem: Environmental > Aquatic > Freshwater > Lake | place: Lake Montjoie...
AATTAAAGATCAAAAACAAAATAGACAGGATTAATTGGGGACGTACCACTGTCTTACTGAGTGACCCGCTTGGGCCTGCCACGCAGACCCGGTTGCACGCGGCGATTGGCGCAAAGTGCAAGTTCAGTTAAAAAAGGCTGATCCCCTAAGCCCCACTGGCCCTTTAAGGCAAACTCGATTTGAGCGTCGATGGCTGCACCATTGCCTGCATTGAGTCGGTCGCGATAGGCTGCCTGGCGGGCAAAGGGGGTGTTGCCGCACAGCCAATAGTCGGCGTGCGGTTGCAGCCAATTCGCCCGTGCGTCGCTACCCTCGGTGTGGGCGTGTGCAGACGACCAGGCCCATTGCGCCGGCTCGTCAACCAAGCCTTCTCGCGTCGTGCTGCGTTCTAACCAAATGAGGCAAGGCAAGACCCAGCTTTCGGGTTGCGGGATGGTTGAGCGATAGCGCCCGCTAAATACGCCACCAATCTTTAATTGCGCAGCCAAACGGCGCCCAAGATCTTGAATCAAGCGAGACAGGTCGCTTGCCTCGCCTGGCGTGGCAAGTATGTAAAGCCCAGTTGAAGCAATGCACCAGCCGTGTATCGCAACGCGATGCTGGTGGGCACTCTGCCCCAGCCAACCGGACAAACGTTCAAAGCTCTGCCCGGCAGACGTACTCAGTACACGGGCGGTGGCAGGGGTGAACTGTGCCGTAATGAGTTGCGCCTGATCCGGCGCAAACAGCCGAGGGAGTCGAGCCATCGCTAAAAGTGTTTCATTTCTAAAACTAAGTTTAGGGCTTGCGCAGGCGGTAGAACAAATTTGGGGCGCTTACGATATACAGACTACCCGCTTCGTCGGTTGCCACGCCTTCTGGCCTAGGCATCGGGGTTGCACCTTTGTTAGGAGATAAGGACAACATGCCCCGACCTTCGCCGCTATCGCCGTCAAGTTGCACAATCATCTGAGACTCTTCGCTTAACAGAAACACGCGCCCAGTGACCGGGTCAACCTCGACGGAAGACAGGTCAGTGGCAAACGGAACCTCTTCAAGCCAACGACTCACATTTTCAATACGTAGCCCGCGCGAATCGGGAGACTGCAGGTAATTCAGCCCGCTGACTCGGTATAAGGCCCTTGGGCTGTGTTCTTTAGCGATATAGAGGCGGTCACGCTTCAGGTCGTAGCCCAAGCCTTGAAAACCGTGATTACTGTCTTCTGACTCGCCAAATCTAAGGACCAAAGAGAAACTGCGAGTCGTGTCAATCGTTTGCGGGGTTGCTGGGATCTCGACCAGCGCGATCCGGTTGCGCGCCCCGTTGACTACCGCCACGCGGTTGCCGCCTACCCAAGCGACGCCATCGACGTCTGACATCCCTTTAATTGGGTAGGTTGCTAGTAATTGGCCATCAATCGACAGCGCATGGAGAGCTGTGGGCTTGTTGGAAACCGACAGAAGGCGCTTTTGCAGTGCATCGTAGGTCAGGCCCGAGAGATTACCCTCGATGCCAGCGATGACCTTGGCCCGGTCTGGGGGCGCATACCCAGTGAGTGTATTGCCACCACCGCTGGCGACCTTTTTCTCAAACTGTGCCTGCTTGGCGGCCAAGCCCGACACCCAGCGGTAGGCAACTTGTTCGGCATGATAAAAGCGCACACCGATATAGGTTGTCCAGCCCATGGCTATGACAACAAGACAAGCTAGCAAAATCTTTGATAAAAACTTGACTAAATCGGACATACCAGAACCCAAAATGAACCAGCAAGGCTATCGCCCGCTAGTCGCCGACCGCAGCCCCTTGAGATTAACACCCCAAGAAGAAATGCGGAACTTTCTGATCATAAGACCGTCTTATTAGCACTCGGGCAACGAGAGTGCTAATATATCTAAATACAGCGTGTCCGTGTTTTGGAGCGATTTCCTCATGACAAATTCTGCTGCTTTGACTTTACAACCCTCACAACTTGCAATGGCTATTTCCAACCCTGGCTCGCTCGGGACGATTGAGGCCTATATTACGACCGTCAACCGCCTGCCGGTGCTGTCCGCTGAGCAAGAGCTCGCGCTCGCGCGTCGCTTGCGCGACAACGAGGATATCGCCGCGGCCCGTGAACTTGTGCTGTCGCATCTGCGCTTGGTGGTTTCCGTCGCCCGGCAATATTTGGGCTATGGCTTGCCTCACGCAGATTTGATTCAAGAAGGCAACGTTGGGCTGATGAAGGCGGTTAAACGCTTTGATCCCGAGCGCGGCGTGCGCCTCGTATCGTTTGCCGTGCACTGGATTAAAGCCGAAATTCATGAGTACGTTGTGCGCAACTGGCGTATGGTTAAGGTCGCCACCACCAAAGCCCAACGCAAGTTGTTTTTTAACTTGCGCAGCATGCGACCCGACGGCCAAACGCTTGACACCTACCAAGTGGCTGAGATCGCTGCAACGTTAAAGGTGAGCCCCGAAGACGTACGTGAAATGGAAGTCCGGATGTCGGGGCGCGAACTGTCGCTCGAAAATCAGGACGACGATGACGAGTCATACGCACCGATTGCCTACCTGTCAGACGAGGGTCGCTCAGACCCCACGCAAGTACTCGAGCGCCAGGCCACAGATGTCATGCAGGGCAGCGGCCTGACGCAGGCACTCGACATCCTCGACGAGCGCTCACGGCGCATCGTAGAGGCACGCTGGTTGCAAGACGATGGCGGTGCCACTCTGCACGACTTGGCGGCCGAATTCGGCGTGTCAGCTGAACGTATCCGCCAGATCGAAGTGGCTGCGATGAAAAAAATGCGCTCGCACCTGAGCTAAACATCGGGCACTGGTTCAGTTATCTTCGGATTTGCTGGGCTGTTAGCGTTGATTGGTTTTATGCCCCCACTGGCGGGGTAACTCAACCTCAATAGTGCGGTGTTGCTCGCAATCGTTGGTCGTGCGCTCGGCTTCTTGCTAGACCGGTGTAGGTGATGCGCGCCTGAGAAGGTCTTCGGTTAACACAATCGAGGCTTCAAGGGTAAAGGCGCCCTGAGTGAGCATATTGAAAATCGTGGCGGGCGCCATTAACTGAATCTCCATGACTTCGCCATCACGATTTTTAGGGATGACATGTGCAGGTAACACGCACTCACACGTCAAGACGTCTTCAACTTGATAGCCTTCAGGAACCTGTCTCAACATTCGGGCAATTGTTCTGATAGGCGTGCGGTTAGCGATATCTTGTGCTTCGAGGCCTGCTTCTTCGTCGGATTCGCGCACCAGTCCCACTTGAACGTCTTCTTGGCTAGAAACCAGCCCGCCGACCAAGGTGTCCCACATGCCAGGGTCGGTTGCTTTCGTGAGCGAGCGTCTGGCAACCCACAGGTGTCCGTTTTGTGACCAACCGCTTAAATGTACCGCTTGGGTAAGTAGGCCTAAGGGGCGAACCACGCCCCGTTCGATCGCCCCGAAAGCTCTACTGTCTGGCGATGCGGCAGAGCCAAGAGGGTGTTCGGGCCAGACATCTAGCAATTCGTTTCGCCAGCCGGGCGCGCAGCCGGCTTGACGCAGGGTGGTCGCCACCGTCGCCAAGAGCGCGTTCAATTCAGACCCAGAACCCATGAGTCGACCAATATGCGCAGAGTCTTGCGAAATTTCGACGTCTTTGAGCCCCTCGAGTGCCTGAGCGGCTTTTGCAAACAGCCAGCCGCAGCGCCGACCCAAGATGGAAAGAGGAAGCGACTCGGCCTGCGCAGGCTGATTGGCCCGCCCTAGCAGATCAGCAAGCAGTTGTTGGAGGCTGCCAGGGTCTAAAGAAACTCTTGGTGAAAGCATAAGATCATCAGGGGCTTGTTAACAGCAGGGATTGTAGGGCAGCGAGACCTTCTCAGCCACGCTATAATCCTATAGGTTTATTTACGAATATCTTTTGTGAATGATTCGCGTTGGAACGGGGCAGCATATCGCCATCGGCCCAGCGATCCAATAATTTTGCGTCAGCGGTGCTCAATTTCCATTCACCCAAAGTGGTTATGGTGTTGGTTCTGAAGCGCAGCGTATTCGAGGTTCAGCATGAAGAAGGTCAGAGGGTTACTGGGCGCCTGTGCCATGCTTTTTTGTGGCGTTGTCAGTGCACAAGTCAAAGACATGCCGGGCGGGCCCCGCGTTAACCAGCTTAATTTGCCCGAAGGGGTCACTCAAATTGCCAGGGATGTCGCTTGGCTGCACTGGTTTATGCTGATTGTCTGCATGGTGATTTTCGTCGCTGTGTTTGGCGTCATGTTTTATTCGATCTGGGCACATCGTAAGTCGCGCGGTGCCAAAGCTGCGACCTTTCATGAGCACCTAGGCGTCGAAGTTGCCTGGACAGTCATACCGTTTATCATTGTGATCGCGATGGCCTTGCCCGCAACCCGCACCGTCGTTGCCATGAAGGATACGAGTGGTGCCGACATTACCGTCAAAGTCACCGGCTACCAATGGAAATGGGGCTACGAGTACATTGATGGCCCTGCGGCGGGCGTTAAGTTTCTCTCAAACTTAGCCACTCCACGTGCACAAATTGAAGGTAAAGAGCCGCGTGGCCCGCTCTACCTAATGGAAGTCGACAATCCTCTCGTTGTCCCCATCGGTAAAAAAATCCGCATTTCAGTGACTGGTGGCGATGTGATCCACTCTTGGATGGTGCCTGACTTAGCAGTCAAGCAAGACGCTATCCCCGGTTTCATACGCAGCGTTTGGTTTCGTGCCGAGAAAGTCGGTGAGTATCGTGGTCAATGCGCCGAGTTGTGCGGTAAAGACCATGCCTTCATGCCGATCGTTGTGAAAGTTGTCTCCGAGCAAGATTACGCCACCTGGTCTGCCGAGCAGAAAAAACTACTCGCAGCCGCGGCGGATGATCCAAACAAAGAATGGTCGGCAGCCGACTTAATCGCCCGAGGCGAAAAAGTTTACGCAGCCAACTGCGTGGCATGTCACCAAGGTAGCGGTAAGGGCGTAGTCGGTGCTTTCCCTGCGTTAGATGGCAGCAAAATTGTTTTAGGCCCAAAGGCCGACAACATCCAGATCTTGCTGAAAGGTAAGCCAGGTACAGCGATGGCTGCTTTTGGCGGTCAATTGAATGACGTTGAAATCGCTTCGGTGATCACCTTCTCGCGCGCCTCTTGGAGTAACGCTGGTAAGGGTCAAGACCCAGTGGTTTCACCGGCAGACATCAAAGCCGCGCGTTAAATTTCGACATATTCGTTTAGATAGACTGATGATCGCGCCAGGTGTGCGTTCACGGCGAAAGCAGGATAGGAGTCAACTATGAGCAGCGTTACAACAGATCACGTTTCAGGCCACGACCACGCGCACGACGACCACGCCCACCATATGCCAACTGGTTGGCGTCGTTGGCTATTTGCGACAAACCATAAAGACATCGGTACGATGTACCTGATCTTTTCTTTTGCGATGTTGCTTGAAGGGGGCACGCTCGCCCTGCTGCTACGCACAGAGCTGTTTCAGCCAGGACTGCAGTTCTTTCGCCCAGAACTGTTCAATCAGTTCACCACCATGCATGGTTTGATCATGGTGTTTGGCGCGATCATGCCGGCCTTTGTTGGCTTTGCCAACTGGATGGTGCCGTTGCAAATTGGCGCCGCTGACATGGCCTTTGCCCGCATGAACAACTTTAGTTTTTGGTTGTTGCCTGTTGCTGGCGTGTTACTCACCGCTTCGTTCTTTGTGCCTGGCGGTGCGACTGCAGCCGGTTGGACGCTGTATGCGCCCTTGACCCTGCAAATGGGCCCAGGCATGGACATGGCGATTTTCGCGATGCACTTGATGGGTGCGTCATCGATTATGGGTTCGATCAATATTGTCGTCACCATCTTGAACATGCGCGCGCCCGGTATGACCTTGATGAAAATGCCTTTGTTTTGCTGGACGTGGTTAATCACCGCTTACCTGTTGATTGCTGTGATGCCAGTGTTGGCTGCGGCCATCACCATGGTGCTCACCGATCGTCATTTCGGCACGGGTTTCTTTAACGCTGCTGCCGGTGGCGACCCAGTGCTGTATCAGCATATCTTCTGGTTCTTCGGTCACCCCGAGGTTTACATCATGATTTTGCCGGCCTTCGGCATCGTGTCAGCCATTATCCCGGCCTTTGCGCGTAAACCACTGTTTGGTTATGCCTCGATGGTGTACGCGACAGCGTCGATTGCCATCTTGTCGTTCATCGTCTGGGCGCATCACATGTTTGCGACAGGGATGCCAGTCACGGGTCAGTTGTATTTCATGTACGCAACGATGTTGATTTCGATCCCAACTGGCGTCAAGGTATTCAACTGGGTTGCCACGATGTGGAAAGGTTCGATGACCTTTGAAACGCCCATGCTGTTTGCGGTTGGCTTTATCTTTGTGTTTACGATCGGCGGCTTTACTGGTTTGATCTTATCGATGGCACCGATTGATATTCAAGTTCATGACACGTATTACGTCGTTGCCCACTTTCACTACGTGTTGGTAGCGGGTTCGCTGTTTGGTTTGTTTGCGGGCACCTACTACTGGTTACCGAAGTGGTGCGGTTACATGTACGACGAAAAGTTGGGCAAGATTCACTTTTGGTCGAGCATGATTTCTTTCAACATCACGTTCTTCCCAATGCACTTTATGGGTCTGGCTGGCATGCCACGTCGGTATGCTGACTACGCGGCGCAGTTCACAGACTTTCATCAGATCGCGACCATTGGTGCGTTTTGGTTTGGAATCTCTCAACTGTTGTTCCTGTATATCATCCTGAAAGCCTACGCGGGCAAAGGTGCACCTGCTGCTGCCAAACCTTGGGATGGCGCTGAAGGTCTAGAGTGGACGGTGCCTTCACCTGCTCCATTCCATACCTTCGAAACGCCGCCCGTGGTGAAATAGGTTAAAGATGCCAACCGCAGAACAGCGTCGTAAAAACAGACGCACTGGTTTGTACTTCGCCGTCATCGTGTTGGGCTTGTTTGCCTACACGGTTGGACGGCAAGTGTATTTACATTATTTTTCTTGAAAGCTAGATTTAAAGCATGAGCGATGACTTAAAAGAACTTGCTCAGCGTAAATTGAGTTTTTTTCAAACATTGAAAGCCGTTCTTTGGGCGTTGTTTGGTGTAAGAAAGGGCTCTGGGTATCAAGAGGATATTTCGAAGCTCAACCCAGTCCATTTGATTGTTGCTGGGATTTTATTGACAGTTATTTTTGTGGTGAGTTTGGTTAAGATTGCCGGTTGGGCAATCACCTTGCTAACTTAAAGTTAATATTCACATCGTGTAAGTTTGGAGAACAGAATGAGTGCATCCCACTCGAACCATGGCAACGTAGCCCCGTATTACTACGTACCCGCTGATTCGGCGCATCCAGTTCGTGCCAGTGTCGCGCTATTGGTCGTGATGCTTGGCGCGTCGGCTTGGATCAACGGAGTCGACGCTGGCAAGTGGGCTGTGCTTGCGGGCTTACTCGGACTGTTTGTCGTGTTGTATTACTGGTTTGGTGATGCAATTCAAGAGTCTGAAGCAGGGTTGAACAGCAAGCGCATCGACATGTCGTACCGCTGGAGCATGAGCTGGTTCATCTTTTCAGAAGTCATGTTTTTTAGCGCGTTCTTTGGCGCCCTCTGGTACACACGCACGATTACTTTGCCTTGGTTGGGTGATTTAGATCATAAGCTGTTGTTATGGCCTGACTTCAATGCTGTGTGGCCAAACTTAGGCCCAGCCGGCGTCGTTGAGGCGTTTCAAACGATGGGGCCTTTTTGGTTGCCAACGATCAATACGGCTCTGCTGTTAACCTCTGGCGTGACGCTCACAATCTCGCATCATGCCTTAATTGCCGATCATCGCGGTAAGGCCAAGTTTTGGTTGTTCGCAACCATTGTCTTAGGCTTTATTTTCGTGGGCTGTCAGGGCTTTGAGTACTATCATGCCTATACCGATTTGAATCTGAAGTTCAATTCTGGCGCCTATGGCTCGTTGTTTTATATGCTGACCGGCTTTCATGGCTTTCATGTGCTGTTAGGCGCAACGATGCTTGCCGTGATTTTGATTCGTATGATGAAAGGCCATTTCAGGTCCGATCACCATTTTGGTTTTGAAGGCGCAGCGTGGTATTGGCACTTCGTTGACGTTGTGTGGTTGGGTCTATATCTGTTTGTGTATTGGTTTTAATTCAAACAGCTGCGGTGCTGTTGAAAGAAAAAAGCCGGCAAGCGCCGGCTTTTTTCTTGAGCGCGCTTGGGCTAGCGTTGAATCCCTGTTGTTTCTATCCATCCCATCCAGTGCGAGAACAGCAGAAACAGGAACAAGACAACGGACAAACCAATTCGAAGCGTCAAGGCGTTAACCGTTTTGCTTGAGCTGCCCTTGTCTCGCATGAGGTAAAACAGCGCCGAAGCCAGACTGCCTAAAATACCGATAAAGGCCAGTATTACCATGATTCGCATGACGCTCTCCATCCAAAACAGGAATTATCGCAGACATGTCGCCACCGATATCCAATAAGCGAATCGTGTTCGCGCTGGTGCTGTTGGCTATCGTGGGCGGCCTGTGTGTCCTCTTGGGGTTTTGGCAACTCGAGCGCGCCAAGCAAAGGCAAGCCATCGCAGCTGACATACAGTCGGGGCGTCAGGCTGCACCGGTTAACCTCAACGCTCCAACTGCGCAGAGGAACCTGTATAAAAACTGGATGCCTGCGATGGCTCAGGGTCGCTGGCGTGGTGAGTTTAGTGTTTTGCTCGACAATCGAAATCTAGCAGGGCGGCCCGGCCTCTGGTTGGCAACGCCGCTAGAGATGGAAGATGGTCGCGCGGTACTCGTGTTAAGAGGGTGGCTTGCTAGGCCAATCGGCGATCGACAGGCACCTGTCGTCCCCACGCCAGGGCAACTGCAAAACATCCAGGGTGAGCTGACGATGCATGTGCCTCGCTTGTTTGAGCTCTGGAGCTCGGGCAACGTCAATACGTCTGCTTTGAGCTTGAATGCCCAAACCCGCAGCCATGGTGCCTCTGAAGTCGTTGATACTGGGCAATTGCTCAGGCTGCAGAACTTATCCTTAGAAAAGTTGTCACAGCAAACGGGTCTAAATTTAATGCCCGTGGTGTTGTTGCAGACAAGCGCATCAAATGATGGTTTGATACGCGAATGGCCCGAACCCTCAGTGGACGCTGATAAAAACGTTGGCTACGCCATGCAGTGGTTTGGCTTTGCCACGATTTGTTTGATCGCCTTGATTGTTTTAATTTGGCGCCAAAGACGCAATCGTTAGTCCTTTTATTTTTTGATGGAACAGTATGACGCAGCCCGATACGCCTCGCCCAAGGTCACGCACTCCGCTGGTATTGATTGTTTTACTCAGCCTTTCACCGGTGCTAGCCGCCGTGTTTGCATATTTCAATCCGCAGTATCGCCCCGACGGCAGTGTCGCCTACGGCACGCTGATTGAGCCACAGCGTCCGATCCCAGCGCGTGACGCACTGCAGGCTACGACTCTTGACGGCAAGCCCTTTGATGTCGCGTCGTTAACGGGTAAGTGGCTACTTGTGACGGCCGATGGCGGTGATTGCCAAGATGCCTGCGCCCGTAAGCTGTTTATTCTGCGTAACTCGCATGCGAGCCAAGGTAAAAACGTTGAGCGTTTGGCAAGAGTCTGGTTTATTACCGATAACGCGCCCGTGCCCGAAAGAGTGCTTGAGGCCTACAAGGGCACCATTATGTTGCGCGTACAACCTGAGCAGCTTCAGGCGTATTTACTGAAAGAGGCCACGACGACGGGTGCTCCGGTCACTGCAACGCCCGCACAGACTGCCGCAACGGCGCTAGCTGAGCCGATGTGGATCATTGACCCTCATGCCAATCTGATCTTGCAATACCCTGCAAACGCTGAGCCTGAGAAAGTGCGCAAAGACATCAGCAAGCTTGTTTATCACTCAAGGATTGGCTGATGTCGAAGGCAACCGAGGCGGACGCGTTCGTGAAGACGCGACGACGTTATCAAAGATTACTGTTCTTGACTTGGTTTCTAACCCTTGATCTCATTATGTTTGGCGCCTTTGTACGGTTGACGGATTCGGGTTTGGGTTGCCCCGATTGGCCCGGTTGTTATGGCAGTGTGACGCCAATTGGGGCCCTGCAATCGATCCGTGAGGCTGCGCAAGTCATGCCTGAGGGCCCTGTGACCTTACCGAAGGCGTGGATTGAGATGATCCATCGCTACGTGGGTGCTTTGCTTGGTATGTTAATTATCGCCATCAGCTGGATGGCTTGGCGCTATCGGACCAAACTCGGTGATTCACCCGTGCTGGCCTTTGTCACCTTGGTTGCAGTCTGTATACAAGGGGCCTTTGGGGCCTGGACTGTCACTCACCAATTGATGCCACTCGTGGTGACTGTCCACCTGCTCGGAGGCATGACCTTATTGGCGTTGATGACCTGGCTTGCAGCCCGCGAACGCCCCCATCAACCCGTGTCCTCATGGACGCAACGTTACCTTGGCTGGGCGTACTTCGGACTATTTTTATTATTTGTTCAAATAGCCTTAGGAGGGTGGGTGAGTACCAACTACGCAGCCCTAGCCTGTATGGACTTTCCAACGTGTCAGGGTAGTTGGTGGCCGCCAATGGATGCCGCCAACGGTTTTGCTCTTGTGCGTGGCTTGGGTGAGATGCCGAACGGCGAGATGATCTCGCAGACGGCCCTCACGGCGATTCACTGGGTCCATCGTAATGTCGCGTGGCTTGTCTTTGCTTTTTGGGGTTGGTTAGCCTGGCGCCTGAGGGCTGATGCTGCCTTACGCAACCCGGCAACCCTCGTCATCGGTCTGTTATTTGCACAGTTGCTGACAGGCCTCACAACCATCTTCTTTCAGTGGCCTTTAGTGATTGCTGTCTTGCATAACGGCGGCGCAGCCGGCTTAGTGTTGGGCGTGGTCACCTTGCTGACCCGCTTGGTGAAAGCGCAACCTCAGCGCTTGTCGGTACAATCAGGCACACACTCTCATTAAATCTTCGATCATGACTAGCACGACCGCCGCTTCGCCAGGCCTGCTGCGCCAATACCTTGTGCTGACAAAGCCGCGCGTCACGCAATTGGCTGTATTTTGCGCAGTGATCGGAATGTTCTTGGCAACACCCGAACTGCCCGATGCGAAGCGTGTGTTGGCAGCAACGCTTGGGATTTGGTTGTTAGCGGCAGCCGCTTTTGCCATGAATTGTTTGATCGAGCAACAAGTCGACGCCCGCATGCTTCGCACGGCGCGTCGCGCCACCGCGACCGGCTCAATTTCGACCGCTCAGGTCTTGGCCATGTCTGGGCTGTTGGGCGGCGTCGGGATGGTGGTGCTCTATCGTTGGGTGAATCCCTTAACGATGTGGCTGACCTTTGCAACGTTTGTGGGCTACGCGGTAATTTATACGGTCATCCTTAAGCCACGAACGCCTCAAAATATCGTGATTGGAGGGTTGTCGGGTGCGATGCCTCCAGCGTTAGGTTGGGCTGCTGTTGCCGACTCAGTGCCTGCTGAGGCGTGGTTGTTGGTGTTGATTATTTTTATCTGGACCCCCCCACATTTTTGGGCCTTGGCGTTATATCGTACAAACGATTACGCGAAATCTGGTTTACCGATGTTACCGATCACGCATGGTCAGCAGTTCACTCGCCTGCATATCTTGCTCTATAGCATCGCGTTATTGGCAACAACGTTATTGCCTTACGTGGTTGGTATGAGTGGTTGGCTTTATTTGCTTGCGGCGGTGGCGTTGGGCGTCATGTTTGTGCACTATGCCTACAAGCTTTTTCGTGTCTATAGCGATGAGCTTGCGCGCAAGCTTTTTCGTTTTTCAATTTTGTACTTATCGCTGTTGTTTGCGGCATTGCTCGCCGATCATTGGCTGATTATGGTGCCACGTTGAACCGCAATCCATCTATGCGTTTGTTGTTTGCGGCATTTGCTAGTGTGCTGATGGTTCTTTTAGCCGGTTGTAATGATACAAAGCCTCAATTCAAGGGTAGCGATATTACAGGCACTCGGTTGGGCAAAGATCTTGCCCTAACCGGTACTGATGGCAAGCCCTATACCCTCGAGACGTTAAAAGGCAAGGTGAGTCTTGTCATGTTTGGGTTCACCCAATGCCCCGATGTGTGCCCGAGTGCGCTGGCCGAATTGACGCAAGTGATGAAGTTGCTCGGCAAAGAGGCTAAGCGTGTTCAGGTGGTCTTGATCACAGTCGACCCAGAGCGTGATACGCAAGAGGTCTTGCGTGCGTATGTATCAGGTTTTGAACCAGATTTTTTAGGCCTCACAGGCACGCCAGAGCAGATCAAAAAAACCGCTGGATCTTTTAAAGTGTATTACGCGAAAACAGCTGGTGCACAGGGTAATTATTCGATGGATCACAGCGCATCATTTTTTTTAATGGATGCGCAGGGTGAATCTCGTGTGCTCTTGAATAACAATATTGGTGCGGCTGCGATTGCGCACGACATTCAACTGTTGTTGCGTTAGCTTGCGCAGTTAGCCGCGCGCGCCTAGCGATTCGTGCCAGCCTGCGATGGCTGCCTGAGCGCGCTCAGACAATTCGGCGACCTCGATATCTTTGCGCCGCTCGATGATCATCAACGCGTAAGGCGTGGCCAGGCTCGAGGCTTCGGGGCACAGGCGTAGTTCTTCTCCGACAGAAGGGCTGCGCTGGCGCCAGAAATTGATGGCGGATTCGAGTTCGGTCAGGGTCAATAATGTTGGCATAACGATATTGTCACAGAATATGGGGTCGCGAAACGGCGCCTAGTCATTTTTTTGGGATGTTTTCGAGCTGTCAGAACCTCATCAGATGCGAGTAATATCTAGGTATAACTCCCTACAAAAAGGCTCATTATGAGTGCAAGCCCTTCTAATCCCTTTGTGCTGCCTGGGTTTGGTCAAAGTGGTGACGCTGCAACCAACCCTTTGCTTGCGAGCCTTGAGATGATGCGCAAGGCGTTCGCCGGCTTGGGTGGCCCTGCCGGAATGTCGGGTGGGCTTGGTTTGAGCCCGCCAATGAACCCAGAAGAGCTTGAACGCAAGATTGCTGAGCTTAAGTCGGTTGAAAACTGGCTTAAGTTAAACCTGTCGATGCTTAGCAGTACGATCCAAGGGATGGAAGTGCAACTCGCAACCATCGCAACGCTTAAGTCGTTTATTGCGGCTAGCTCAGCGGGGAGCGCAAATCCTCAGGCGTCAAGCACGCAAGCGGCTCCACCGAGCTGGTTTAGTGGCTGGCCCACTGCATCTGCGCAGCCTCAGTCTAATCCTCAAACACAAGCCCAGCCCGAGGCTCAGCCCCAAGCTGCTACGGCGGCTTCGGTCGATCGTGATGCGACGGCCAGCGGCGCGGCGCAGACCACTCAGGGCGACGCAGCGACAGCCGCTGCTGCCCCTGCCGCACAGGCCTGGTGGGACATGTTGCAGCAGCAATTTGGTCAAGTCGCGGCTGCAACGGCTGCCAGCATGGCGTTGAAACCTTCGCCAGCAGCAGGTCAGGCGCCAGCTAAACAGGCCAGCGTGGTGAAAAAATCTGCAACAAAAGCCGCTTCAAAAACCACTTCAAAAACCACTTCAAAAGCCCCAACAAAAACTAATGCAAAAAAAACGTCTTAAACAAACAAAAAAATAACGCTTAACTACAACAAAGCTACAACGCAAAACATGTTGAATATAGTGATTTTGGCCGCGGGTCAGGGCAAGCGGATGCAGTCCAACCGTCCCAAGGTGTTGCATACCATTGCAGGTCGTTCAATGCTGGCGCACGTCGTAAACGGTGCGCGCGCCCTTGCCGCCGATCATATTGTGGTGGTCGTTGGCCATGGTGCCGAACACGTGCAACAGGCGTTTGCGGCGCAATCTGACTTGCAGTTTGCGACACAGCAGCCGCAGCTCGGAACGGGTCATGCGGTGCTACAAGCCGTGACCCAGCTTAAAGAAGACGGCCGTGATGATGTCACGATTGTTTTGTACGGTGATGTGCCACTCGTGCAAACCGCAAGCTTGCAGGCCTTGCTCAGTGTACGAGGGCAGGGCCTAGCGGTCTTGACCGAGCTATTGCCCGACCCAACAGGGTACGGCCGTATCGTGCGCGATGCTCAAGGTCAAGTTTGCGCAATCGTCGAACACAAAGATGCCACCCCTGAGCAACGCGCGATCACTGAAGTGAACACTGGGATCCTCGCGGCACCCACTGCACAGCTTAAAAATTGGCTGGCTAAGCTCACCAACAACAACGCCCAGGGCGAGTACTACCTGACAGATATCATTGGCATGGCGGTATCTGAGGGCCTGGCCGTGAATGTGGCTCACCCTGGTGCGGCCTATGAAACCTTAGGTGTGAATAGCCGCGCGCAGCAGGCGCAGCTTGAGCGCTTATGGCAACTAGAGCTTGCGAGCCGGCAACTAGAAGCCGGTGTGACGCTTGCTGACCCTGCGCGCTTTGACGTGCGGGGTACCTTAACCTGCGGTCAAGATGTCTTTATTGATATTGGTTGTGTCTTTGAAGGCACGGTTCAGTTGGGTGCGGGCGTTTATGTGGGTGCACATTGCGTGCTGCGCGATGTAACGATAGGGGCGGGCACGCGAATTGAACCGTACAGCCATCTTGATCAGGCGGTTGTGGGCGTTGACGCAAAGATCGGGCCCTATGCCAGATTGCGTCCGGGCGCAGCCCTCGCTGATCGCACACATGTTGGTAACTTTGTTGAAATTAAAAATGCCCGCTTGGGTGTTGACAGTAAAGCCAATCATTTAGCCTACATCGGTGATGCTGATATTGGCGAGCGTGTCAACATCGGCGCCGGCACGATTACTTGCAATTATGACGGTGTCAATAAGCATCGTACTGTCATCGAAGACGACGCATTTATTGGATCGGATACGCAACTCGTTGCTCCAGTGCGAGTGGGGCGTGGCGCCACGCTTGGCGCGGGCACGACACTGACACGTGATGCGCCGGCCGAGCAACTGACTGTGTCGCGCGCTAAACAACTCACCATCGAGGGCTGGAAACGGCCAGTTAAAAAAGTTTAAACATGTCTGAAGCACAAACAGCGCGAGCACCCGACGCGATAGAAGGTTTGCCCACGGGGCGTCGACGCAAGGCTGCCTTTGCGCTGGGTATGGGTTTGATGTTGTCGGTGCTTGACGCCTCGATGTCTAACGTCGCTTTGCCAGCCATTGCGAAAGATTTGAATGAATCAGCGGCCTCGGTCGTGTGGATTGTCAATGCGTATGGCTTGACCGTTGCCATGATGCTGTTCCCGATGGCAGCCATTGGTGAGCGCATTGGCTTTAAGCTGTTGTTTCGTTTTGGTTTACTGCTGTTTATCTGCGCCTCAATTGCGAGTGCCTTGGCGCCGACCCTACCGTTGCTATTGATTTGTCGTGTCGTGCAGGGTCTGGGTGGTGCATCCATCATGTGCTTGTTCGCTGCATTGCTCCGGCATATTTATCCGCCACATCTGATCGGACGCGGGATTGGCTGGAACTCTATGACTGTCGCGGTCTCCTCGGTGATGGGACCGTCGCTTGGCGCCTTTATTTTGTCGCTTGCGAGCTGGCACTGGATCTTTGCGTTCAACATCCCAATCGGGCTAGTGGCGTTATGGGGCGTTAAATATTTGCCAGAGGTTGCGCCCGTTAAATCCCGGTTTGACTGGGTATCCGCTCTATTGAGCATGACGACCATTGGTTTGCTCATTATCGGAATTGATTATTTAGCAACCTACACTTGGCAGGCGCTGATTTTGATTATGCTCTCGGTTTGCGTGGGCATTTTGTTGATTCGTCGCTCAAGCGCGCAGCCGGCTCCGCTGTTTCCGGTTGACTTGTTTCGCATCCCCGCTATGCGTTTTGCGTTGGCTGCCTCGGCCAGTACCTTCTCAGCGCAGATGGCGACCTTTGTGTCGTTGCCCTTTTATTTACTAACAACATTGCAGCAACCACAGATGACGGTTGGCGTGGTGTTGGCGGGTTGGCCCGTGGGTGCTGCAATGATCGCTGCAATCGCTGGCCCCTTGTCTGACCGTTTTCCGGTGGCGATCTTAGGTGGCATCGGTGCGGCGGCGATGGCGCTGGGTTTAACCCTGATCGCCTTGATGCCCGCAACCGTTGATAACACTTGGTTATTTTTTGCGATGATGTTGGCGGGGGTGGGCTTTGGTTTTTTTCAAACACCTAATAATCGCGTATTGATCGGCGCTGCACCACGCAACCGTGCAGGTGCGTTAGGCGGCTTACAGTCGACCACACGTGTGTTTAGTCAGACCTTTGGCGGTGCAGTGGTAGCGATGGTGTTTAGTATGGGTTTTTCGATGGGGCCCTTGCTGGGCCTGTGGGTCGCCATTTGTTTTGCCTTGGTCGCGGTGAGTGTCAATGTGATTCGGTATCGACAAGCCCCGCACTCGGGCCAACATGGCTGAGACGGCCCTGCGCATTTTGCAGATCAATACCGAGCGCGGTTGGCGCGGCGGCGAACGGCAGACGCTATTGACCGCGGTTGGCCTGCGTGCGCGCGGCCACGACGTTGAGTTGTTACTACGCAAAGGCAGTGCGCTAGCCGAGCGTGCACGAGCGCTTGGTTTGGTGGTGCACACTGCGGGTGGTGGTTTTAGCTTTGGCTGTTGGTTGGCCTTGCATGGTGGGCGCTACGATGTGTTGCATGCGCAAACTGCTAAGGTTGTGGCGTGGGTTGTTGCAGTCGCACCTGCGCATCGGCGCCCCGTCGTGTTTTCGCGTCGAACAAGTTTTCCGGTCGGGGCAGGGGGTTGGCTCACACGCCTAAAGTGGTACAGGCTTGATCAAATGGTGGCGATCAGCGAAGCGGCAGCTCAGGCACCTCGCGCGCTCGGTGTGTCAACACAAGTGATCCCAAGCGCAGTCTTGCCCATTACAGTCGATGCCTCACGCATTCAACTTTTTTTGAAGCACAGGATGCTTGAGGGACGGCGCTTGGTGGGTACAGCCGCCGCCTTATCGGTTGAAAAGGATCCAGTGACCTTAATTCAGGCGGCTGCAAAAGTGTGTGCGCAATTTGAAGATGTGGTGTTTGTTCATTGGGGCGCTGCGGGTGCAGCATCGCACGCAGCGCAGCAGGCGATTGCAGAGTTGGGCCTGCAAGAGCGTTATCTGCTGCTGGGGTTTGAGTCAGAGGTCGAGCAACTGTTTGCTGCGCTTTCCGTATTTGTGATGGCCTCGCGGTATGAGGCGTTGGGCAGCAGCGTGCTCGATGCCATGTTGCAAAACGTGCCAGTCGTATCGACCGATGCTGGCGGGTTAAAAGAAACGGTGTGTGCAGGGCGCGGGCTAGTGTGCGCCCCGGGTGACCCGGATACGATGGCGGCGCATATCTCATTCATGTTGGCGCAGCCAGAGCAAGCGCGGGCAATGGCTGCAGTCGCCTGCGCTGCGGTGCGCGCCGAATATGCGGTTGACGGCATGGTCGAGCGTTATCTTGAGGTATACCGCGAGGTACTCGAGCACTGAGAACGACATCTTGTCACGATTGTGTGACCGTTTGTTATTTGTTGCAGGTTTGATCTCGCACTCTTAATGTTCAACGGTGTGTGAATCGTTACCCTAGCGCGATGCTGGTGTTGAATTTACTGCGATGAATTGAAAAAAAAGTTCGCACGTTACGAACATTCATTTGTGCAGTCAGGGTTCGATGCACCAGCGCATGATAGGCCGGCATATCAGTCACTTGTGTGATTAAAACAAAATCTGGCCCTGAAGAGACGCGATAGCATTGCAACACTGCAGGCTCACGCGCAACTGTGTGCTCAAAATGTTGAAGGCTTTCAGCCGACTGTACGTCTAGGGTGACCTCAAGGATGGCGGTGAGGGTACTGCCAACTTTGGCCGGATCAACGATCGCAACTTGCTTTTGAATGATGCCCGACTCAGAGAGTCGGCGCACGCGGCGCATACAGGTGGGTGGTGAGGCATGCACGAGCACGGCCAGCTCTTGATTGGTGACGCTCGCATCTTGCTGTAGTTGCTCAAGGATGCGTAGGTCAAGCTCATCGAGTGCGTCGGTATCCATTGGATAATATTTAAAGACACTAAAATTTAATTAATGAAATTATATTTCATTAATCTTGTTTTTCGGCTATTAATTCCAAAATAATTAATAAATAGACATAAAATTTCATAATAAATTTGTCACAATGCCTGCACGATAAGGAGATGTTTATGTGTGGCATTGTGGGTGCAGTCGCTTCAAGAGACATTACGCCGATTTTGCTCGAAGGGCTAAGCCGTCTTGAGTATCGCGGTTATGACTCGTGCGGTGTGGCGGTGTTTGACAATGGCGCGTTGCGCCGCGCTCGCAGCACTGAACGAGTGGCTGAACTGGCAGACACGATTACCCGCGAACACATCACTGGCTTCACGGGCATTGCGCATACACGCTGGGCCACGCACGGCGCCCCTGTTACGCGCAACGCCCATCCACATTTTTCTGGACTAGGCCAAGAGGCGCCTAGCATTGCTCTGGTGCATAACGGCATCATTGAAAATCACGAAGAGTTGCGCACCGAATTGCAAGCGGTGGGTTATCAGTTTGAGAGTCAAACCGATACCGAAGTGATCGCGCATCTGGTGCATCACCTGTATCACGGCGACCTGCTCGAAGCGGTTCAACAGGCCGTGAAGCGGTTGAAAGGCGCCTACGCAATTGCGGTGTTTTGTCGTGACGAGCCACACCGTATTGTGGCGGCGCGTTACGGGTCGCCCTTAGTGATTGGCCGCGGACAACACGAAAACTTTTTGGCCTCTGATGCCCTGGCGTTGGCCGGTACGACCGATCAAATTGTGTATCTGGAAGATGGTGATGTGGCCGACCTGCAGCTTGGCAATGTCTGGATCATGGACGCAACTGGCAAGCAGGTCACTCGCAAGATCAATACGGTGCACGTGCATACCGGTGCGGCAGAGCTTGGCCCCTATCGCCATTACATGCAAAAAGAAATTTTTGAGCAACCTCGCGCTGTCGCTGACACGCTTGAAGATGTTGAGACGATTACCCCTGAATTGTTTGGTGACAAAGCGTACAAGATCTTTAAACAGATTGATCGCGTATTGATTTTGGCGTGCGGTACAAGCTATTACGCGGGGCTTACTGCCCAATACTGGATCGAGTCGGTGGCAAAGATTCCAGTGTCGGTTGAGATTGCAAGCGAGTATCGATACCGCGATAGCGTGCCCCACGCCAACACCCTGGTGGTCACGATCTCGCAGTCTGGCGAAACGGCCGATACGCTGGCCGCGTTAAAACATGCGCGTTCGCTTGGCATGCAGCACACGCTGACGATTTGTAACGTATCAACGAGTGCGATGGTGCGCGAGTGCGAGCTTGCGTACATTACTCGGGCTGGTGTTGAAATCGGGGTGGCATCCACGAAAGCCTTTACGACCCAACTCACGGCGTTGTTCATGCTGACACTGGCCTTGGCGCAGGTGCACGGCCAGTTAACTGAACAACTAGAAGCCGCGCACGTGAAGGCGTTGCGCCATCTGCCGGCAGCAATTAGCGCCGTGCTCGCGCTTGAGCCACAAATTATGGCGTGGGCCGACCGCTTTGCGACCAAAGAAAACGCGCTGTTTCTAGGACGCGGCATGCATTACCCGATCGCCCTTGAAGGCGCGCTCAAGCTTAAAGAAATTAGCTATATCCACGCTGAAGCCTACCCAGCGGGCGAGCTCAAGCATGGCCCCTTGGCGCTGGTGACCGAACAAATGCCCGTGGTCACGATTGCACCCAACGATGCGTTGTTAGAAAAACTCAAATCGAATATTCAAGAGGTGCGCGCACGCGGCGGCGAGCTCTATGTATTTGCCGACATGGATACCCGAATTGTGAGCGCAGAGGGTGTGCACGTGATTCGGATGCCTGAGCACTATGGGCTGCTGTCACCGATTTTGCATACTGTGCCGTTGCAGTTATTGGCTTACCATACCGCGTGTTCGCGCGGAACCGATGTCGATAAGCCGCGTAATCTGGCAAAGAGTGTGACGGTGGAGTAATGTTGCTCCGTTTTTAATTAGCCTTCAGAAACGAGCTGATTTCAGGGGGGCTTGGGGATCAGTATCGATGATTTTGGCAAAGACTATTCATCTCACTCACGCTTGATCGCGTTGCCGTTTAATCATCTCAAAATTGATCGTGAGTTTATTCATCAGTTAGGCAAAAGCAAGAACGCCGATATTGTTGTGAAAAATATTATCGATCTGGCGCAGAGCCTGGGGATTTCAGTGACTGCTGAAGGTGTGGAAACTCAACAGCAACGCAACGTGTTGGTGCAGTTAGGCTGCCATTGTGGACAGGGTTGGTACTTTGAAAAAGACCAACCCCTAGAGCGCTTGCACGGCTTACCCGCTACGTTTGGGCCGCCGGTGGTGACTGCGCTAGAGGGCGCCTAAGCCTCAAGCTTAGTAACCTACCGCCTCACCATCGCGGCGGTGATCAGAACCCGCAGCATAGGCAAAGGGCCCAGTGCTCGTTTGCTTTTCGCCTAGGCGAGCAATCAACTGTGCGCTACCAAAATCGGTACTGTCGGCAGCTGCCACGATTGGCGCGTGACCCATGGCTTTGAGCCCCGCGACAACAGCGGGGCTAACAGTGGCCTCAACAGTCAGTTCAGCTACGTCATTGATGCGCCAGCGCGGCGCGTCTGAGCAGGCCTGTGGATTGTGCTGTTCAACGACACGACGCAACACCATCTGCATATGGCCTTGTGCTTGCATGTTGCCCCCCATCACGCCGAACGCCATTTCAGGTTGACCATCACGCGTCATGAAGGCGGGGATGATAGTGTGCATGGGGCGCTTGCCGCCTGCGACTTGATTGGGGTGACCAGGAGTTGTGACAAAACCAGAACCGCGATTTTGTAGTGCGATACCAGTTTTAGGCACGACCACGCCCGAACCAAAACCTTTGAAGTTGGATTGAATAAACGAAATCATGCGACCGTCTGCATCAGACGCGCACAAATAAATAGTGCCGCCCGAGGGAGGTTGCCCCGCTGCGTAGGTGCCGGCTTTTTTCGGGTCGATCAGTTTGGCGCGCTCACGTGCATAGGATTTGCTGAGCAAATCTTTTGCACTGACTTTCATAAATTCAGGGTCGGCAACGTGCGCATACAAATCGGCAAAGGCCACGCGCATCGCTTCAACTTCTAAGTGCATCCGCTCGGCTGAACCCGGGGCGGTCTCGTTGTAAGGCAGGTGTTCGATGATGTTCAGTGCTAACAGTGCGGTGAGACCTTGCCCGTTGGGTGGGATCTCGTGCACGTCGTAGCCGCGAAAGTTCGTCGAGATAGGCTCGACCCAGTCGGCTTGATGTGCGGCTAAGTCAGCCTCAGTCATGGCCGCGCCACACTCGGCCGAAAAGGCCGCAATCATCTTGGCTAAACGACCACGATAAAACGACTCGCCCTTAGTGCGTGCGATGTCTTCGAGTGTGTCGGCTTGATCGGCAAATTTCCAAATCTCACCGGTGGCAGGTGCGCGACCATTGGGCATGAAAGCGCTAAAGCCCGGGTACTGCGCTAATTCTTTGACTGCCGTTGCCCATTGCTTAGAAATGACTGGGCTGACCGGAAACCCTTCACGTGCGTGACGTATTGCGTCTGTAAACAAATCCTCAAAAGGCAGTTGTCCAAATTTGTTTGACAAAGCCACCCATTGCGAAACGGCGCCAGGCACGGTGACAGACTCCCAGCCATTCTTGGGCATGGTGGCCATACCCTTAAAGCGCTCGGGCGACCAGGCAGCCGGTGCGCGCCCAGAGGCGTTCAAGCCGTGTAGTTTTTTGCCATCCCAAATAATCGAGAAACCGTCACCGCCAATACCGTTCATAGTGGGCTCAACGACTGTGAGCGTGATGGCTGCAGCAATGGCGGCGTCAATGGCATTGCCACCGCGCGCAAACACAGCTGCGCCCGCTTGGGACGCGAGCGGCTGCGACGTTGAAACGATATTGCGTGCCAGCACGGGTTGACGGCCAGACTGAAATGGGAGTTGCCAGTTCATGAGTAAAAAGATTCCTGCGAAGGTTAAGTGACAGGAGCCCAATGCCCCTGCGACATGACGCCATGAAGGTACGAAGCGTCATGGCTGTATTACGTTGACCCCATCATAATCGTTGGCGTAGCTTCTGACTTGTTGTTAGCGCCATCAAAGGCCGCGACAACAAAAAAAGCGCCGTAGCGCTTTCTTTGTTGTGCTTAAGCGCAAACTTAAGCGACCAGATGAATTGCCTTTTTGACTGTATTGAAAATTTCATCAATCTGGTCTTCGCTGACGATCAGCGGTGGCGAAAACGCCAAGCTGTCGCCGGTGTAGCGAACTAACACGCCCATTTCTAAGCACTTCAAGAAAACGTCATATGCGCGTGCACCCGGCGCACCTGCACGCGACTCAAGTTCAACCGCACCCATCAAGCCAAGGTTTCGGATATCTTTGACGTAAGGCTCGCCACGCAGCGCGTGGATCGCTTTTTCAAATTTCGGAGCAAGAGCCAACGAACGGTCGAATAATTTTTCGCGCTTGTAGATTTCTTGGGTTGCCAGGCAGGCAGCTGCAGCGGCAGGATGCGATGAATAGGTGTAGCCGTGAAACATTTCAATCGCATTGGCTGGGCTGGCGTTAAGAATCGCGTCGTAGATATGGGTTTGAGCCGCGACAGCCGACATCGGGATCGAAGCGTTGTTGATGGCTTTGGCCATCGTAATCATATCGGGGGTCACGCCAAAAAATTCGCTGGCAGTGGCTTTGCCTAAGCGACCAAAGCCTGTGATCACCTCATCAAATATCAGCAAGATGCCATGCTTGGTGCAGAGCTCGCGCAGGCGTTGCAGGTAACCGACAGGCGGCACCAACACGCCGGTTGAGCCAGCAACCGGTTCAACGATCACGGCCGCAATAGTCGAGGCGTCGTGCAAGGCGCACAGGCTTTCAAGATGGTCAGCAAGGTGCATGCCCCATTGCGGCTGACCTTTGCTAAAGCCCATGTCAGGGATGCTATGTGTGTGCGGCAAATGATCAACGCCAGGGATCAGGTTGGCCGAATAGGCCTTGCGATTGGCAACGATGCCACCGACTGAAATGCCGCCGAAACCCACGCCGCTATAGCCACGCTCGCGACCAATCAAACGCGTACGCTGGGCTTCGCCACGCGAGCGGTGATAGGCCAGTGCCATCTTGAGTGCGGTGTCGACAGCTTCAGAACCAGAGTTAGCAAAGAAGATGCGATCCAAGCCTTTTGGCATCACGCCAGCGACAACTTTGGCAGCTTCAAACGCTAACGGGTGCGCCATCTGAAAGGGCGGTGCGTAATCAAGCTCTTGCATTTGCTTGTGCACGGCCTCAATAATTTCGGCGCGGCCATGACCAGCGTTGACGCACCAGAGGCCAGCGCTTGCATCAAGCACCTTCTGGCCATCCATGGTGGTGAAGTGCATATCTTTGGCACTTTTAAGAATGCGTGGGGCAGCTTTGAACTGACGGTTGCCTGTGAAAGGCATCCAGAAATTGGTCATGTCCACACTGTTGGACAGGCTAACGGCTTCGGTGATAGCGTTCATGGGGTTCTCCGGTAATCGGGTTGTACGCTTACTGTAGCGCTGCAATACCGGTCGTGACCAGTACAGTTACACAAATATGTGGCAAACTGTACTGGTACTTGGGCGATTTGGGACAGCGCTTGCGCGCCCCAGCCTCAGTGGCTCGCCCGTCCTCACCTAAAGGTGCCTCAATTGGCCTTTTCCCTGAATCTTGATCGCCAAGCTGACCTGAGCTTGGTCGAGCAAATCGTCGCTACGTTGACCGCTGCGATCGCGAGTCGTGCCTTACGGGCGGGTGACGCTTTACCTTCGGTGCGCCGGTTGGCGCGTGAGCAGGGCCTCAGCGCCTTTACCGTCTCAGAGGCGTATCAGCGCCTGGTCGCGGCCGGTCAAGTGGTGGCGAAGCGGGGCGCCTCCTATCGTGTGGTGGATAAGCGTGCGGCGCTGCCCCAGTCAATCCCCACGTGGTCCGCACCGACTCTGAGTGCGGCGTGGCTGTTGTCAGACGTTTTCGCCGACCACTCGGTGCCGATCAAGGCGGGTTGTGGTTGGCTACCCGGCGAGTGGATCAACGAAAGTGGTTTACAGCATGCCTTGCGCACCGTAAGTCGTGTGCCGGGCGCGCGGTTTGGCGGCTATGGACACCCCTATGGCATGGCGTCGTTGCGCGAGCAAATCGCAGCCAGGCTCAGGCGCAATGACATCCCTGTTGAGGCTGCAAATCTGCTGCTCACTCAGGGTGCTACGCAAGCACTTGATTTGGTGGTGCGCACGATCTTACGTCCTGGCGATACTGTCATTGTTGAAGATCCTTGTTATTGCAATTTGCTGCAGATTTTGCAGCTTGCGGGTTTAAAGGTTGTGGGCTTGCCCCGAAACGCAGACGGCCATGATCTTGATCAGCTCAGTCAGTTGATTAAGCGCGCGCGCCCCAAAGCGATTTTTATAAATACTGTGTTGCAAAATCCTTCAGGTACCACGTTATCGTTGAGTCGCGCCAAGGGCTTGCTTGAGATCGCCGATCAGCACGGCTTATGGGTGATCGAAGACGATATCTATCGCGAGCTCGCACCTGAAGGCGCGCCGTGCCTCGCTGCGCTCGAGGGGCTGCGTCGCGTCATCTATATTTCAGGCTTTTCGAAAACGATTACGCCTACGTTGCGGGTTGGCTATGTGGCCGCACATCCTGACATACTGGCAAGTTTGGCGCGCAGCAAAATGGCCGTTGGCCTCACTTCGTCAGAGGTCACCGAGCGTTTGGTGGCCAACGTTTTGACAGATGGTCACTACCAACAACATCTCAAGTTTTTAACCGAAAAATTAAAACAGGCGCATCAGCGTGTGTGCGCAAGTATGCAGGCAGTGGGCGTTGAGATTTTTGAGCAACCGGAAGCCGGTTTGTTTTTGTGGGCGCGTCTGCCAATTGATCCAAAACAAAGTACCGGTGTCGCAACCCGCGCCTTGCAACATGGCATTTGGTTGGCCCCTGGGGCATATTTTCGACCGGAAGATCGCGCTTCGAACTGGTTTCGCTTTAACGTGGCCAACTCAGATCATCCGGTTTTATGGGATTTCATCCGCACGCTTTCTTAAAGCTGTTCGCGCGCCAAAGTCGGTGCGCGCGGCGCGCCTTAGGGTTCTCTGTTGTCAGAATGCTTTTCTAACGGTCAACCGCCAAATAAAGCGTCTCTTTGATTTCTTCCATGACAACGTAGCTACGCGATTCTGCTGAAGCGGGCAGACGCTTGAGGATCTCGCCCAACAGTTGTCGATATTTGCTCATCTCGGCTAAGCGCGCTTTGATTAAATAATCAAAATCACCCGACACGAGGTGGCATTCCATGACCTCAGGAACATATTCAAGTTCTTTTTTGACTTTTTCAAAAACGTCATCGGATTTTGTCGAGAGCTTGATCTCAAGAAATACCAACAGACTCTTGCCAAGCGCGGCAGGGTTGACTCGCGCGTAGTAGCCCATGATGATGCCTTCACGCTCGAGTCGCTTGACACGTTCTGAACAAGGGGTCGCAGACAGGTTCACACGCTCGGCCAAGTCGGTCATTGAGATGCGGCCATCGCGTTGTAAGACATCGAGTATCTTGAGGTCGATGCGGTCGAGCGGGCGCGGGGGGTCTTTTATCGTCACGGGGCAGATCCGAAAAGTCAAAACAGTAAAAGGCAGGTAAAACTATGGCTTAACGACTTGATTTTAGTGATTTCTGCTGTAATGCTGTCAGAATCTTTTCCCATGGATCTCAACGCACTATGTCCACCGCTCAAAAGCCCGTCACTGTCGCTCTAAAACAAGGCCAAGTCACAGGCTTGCAAGCCCACGCGGTCACGAAGTTCTTAGGCCTGCGGTACGCGCAGGCCCCAACCGGCACCCTGCGCTTTGCCCCACCCCAAGCCTTAGGGTCACAGGCGCCGTTTGATGCCACTCAAGCGGGGCCCGTGTGCCCGCAGTTGCCCTCTCGCCTGCGTACGGTGATGGGTGACTTTGAGGACGGGCAAGATGAAGACTGTTTGCGCTTAGCGATTTGGACACCGGGCTGCGACCGGCGTAAGCGCCCAGTGGTGGTGTGGCTACACGGCGGTGCCTGGCAAAGCGGCGGCGGCGCGCTGGCCTGGTACGACGGTACTCGCCTGGCGGCGAAGGGTGACTGCGTAGTGGTTGGTGTCAATTATCGGCTTGCCGCGCTCGGATGGTTATATGTGCCGGGTGAAACGGCCAACATGGGGCTGCTTGATGAAGAGGCTGCCGTGCGTTGGGTGGTCGACAACATCGAGCATTTTGGCGGTGACCCTGCCAACATCACCATGATGGGTCAGTCGGCGGGGGGCTTCAATATTGCAGCGATGCTCGCGCGCGAGCCGCTCTTCAGCCGTGCGATTTTGCAAAGCGCGTCGCTTGGGCGCGGGTTTCGTGAACCGGCGCAAGCCGCGCACCTCAGCCGCGTGTTTTTGCAGGCGGCAGGTGCGCAGACTGTTGAGCAGGCGCGTGCCTTGCCGGTGGCGAGTTTATTGGCAGCTCAACAGGCCCCGAGCGTGATGGCTGCGCTCAAAGAAGAAGGCGCGAATCGCAGTTTATTTTGCCCGGTGGGTGATGCCGAGTTTTTTCGCTTGCCGCTTGCCCCACTGATGCAGCACGCGGCGACCCGTGCCGATGTGTTGCTAGGCTATACCCGCGATGAAATGACCGCGTTTCCGGGCACCGAGCGTGATACGGCCAGTCAACAACTGGGTGAAAAAATCTTTGGTGCCCCGTCGCGACAATGGGCGCAAGACGCACACGCTGCTGGTCGGCAAGCGTGGGTGTTTGAGTTTGCTTATGGGCCTAATCCCGTGTTCGGCGCCTGTCATTGCAGCGAGTTGCCGTTTGTGTTTGGTAATGTTGAGAGCTTTGATGGGGCTGCAATGTTGCAGGGGATGGTTGCAGAGCATGGTGCGCGTCTGGTCGAGCAGATGCAGAGCGCTTGGATTGCGTTCATTCATGGCCGCTCGCCTGGCTGGGCACCCAGCCCAGCGGTGCATGTTTTTGAATAATATGGATCTTTGTCTGTGCTTAGAATCTGTAGTGGTGTCTGAGCGCCTATGATGCGTGCTTGTTTTGCATCTTTCAGTACTACGGACACTTCTTTTTAAATTAGCTTGAAACAAAGGATCATCAGTATGCGTTTGAATATCCAGCTGTCTCGTGTCGCGCTGTTTGTGATGGTGGTGGGCGTCTGTGGCCTGTTCTTGCTGAGCCCGCGCGTGGCGCAGGCGCAAACATCGGGCGTCTACCCAGACAAGCCGGTCAAGATTATTGTGGCGAACCCGCCGGGTGGCCCGATCGACGTGATTTTGCGGGTGTTAGCCACGCGGCTCAGCGTGGTGTGGGGCCAACCCGTTGTGGTTGAAAATCGTCCGGGCGGTGCAGGCATCGTCAGTACGACGGCGCTGGTCAAAGCCCCGGCAGATGGTTACACGATCGGAATGGTAGCCGCGTCGTCTGTCACCATCATGCCGTTTGCGGTAGACAGTTTGCCCTACGACCCAGTCAAAGACTTGCAGCCGATCTCATTGGTTGCGCGTACGCCCTTCATTTTTATTGTGCGCCAAGAGAGCCCGTTAAAAACCTGGCAAGATTTTGTTGAACAGGCCAAAACACGCGATTTGACGATCGGCTCTTACGCCATTGGTTCTGCCTTTCATATGGTCTGGGAGCAAACCGCACGCCGCGTAGGCATCAAGGCTGTCTATGCACCTGCCAACGCGGCTAGCAAGACGCAGGGTGATCTTGTGGGAGGCCAGTTAGATATTGCGCTTGAGGCGCCGTCTAGCGCTCGGGCAATGCTCGATGGCGGACGGGTGCGGGCGATTGCGATCACCAGCCCCGAGCGCTTCGTGGGTTTGCCAGATACCCCAACCCTGTCTGAGTCTGGCTTAGCTGGTTATTCCTCGCTTCCGTGGCTCGGGTTGATGGGCCCGACCGGTATCCCACCAGAGCGCGTTGCCCTAATTCAGAAAACCGTAGCGCAAATTTTGCAAGAGCCGGCCATGCTCAAACAACTCGAAACACTGGGGATGATGCCGGTAGGCAGCACACCTCAACAGATGGGTGAGACGATTGCGCAAGAGCGGCTGCTGATGCAGCCACTGGTAAAAGAACTCGGGATTCGCTTGAATTGACCTCGTCCCCGACCTCGTCCTGATGACCGCCGCTGACGCGGGAAGATATGGGGATTTCTAAGGCTTAACTCCCGGAATGAGGTCGATCGCTGCGGCGGGGTCAACATAACGGCTTTCAAGATCCATGAAAGCTGGGTACTCAAAAAGATTCCAGAGGCTGCGGTGGTCAACCATGCGATCCGAGAACGCCGCGCTCGAGCCCTTGCGCGCCAACTCTTCATATAACGCCTTGCCGACTGAAGCAATGACGCGAGTCATCGAGTTCGGAAAGATCGCGATGCTATAGCCCAAGGCGGTGAGTTGATCAACCGGTAGCATTGGCGTGCGACCCCCTTCAACGAGATTCGCCAGCGTGGGTATCTTGACTTGCTGGTTGAGCAAACGCATTTCGTCAGCAGATTCTGGCGACTCAAGAAAGCACACGTCAGCACCGGCTTCGGCGTAGCGCTGCGAGCGTTCGATGGCCGCATTGATGCCTAGATCACTGCGGGCATCGGTACGCGCAATGATGACGACATTCGGATCGTGCCGCGTATCGACTGCCGCTTTAATGCGCCCCACCATTTCTGCAGTCGAGACGATTCTGCGACCAGGCTCGTGTCCACAGCGTTTGGGCCAAGCTTGGTCTTCGATTTGGATGCCACTGATGCCTGCGCGTTCGAATTCACGCACGGTGCGAATCACATTCAGTGGCCCACCATAGCCGGTGTCGGCATCGGCAATGATGGGGATGGTAGTGACGTCGGCCATGCGCTTAGCTTGATCCACAATTTCGGAAAAAGACAGCAGAGCAACATCGGGCGCACCGAGACGTGTAATCGATACCCCCGAGCCGGTCATATAAGCCGCTTTGCACCCAGCCTGTTCGGCGAGTCGAATCGTCAGACAGTCAAAGGCGCCAGGCGCAACCAGCAGCGCAGGGTCGGCAATGAGCGCGCGCAGCTGTTGATTTTTTCCGGGATGAATGCCGAGCGACAGGGGCATTGAGAGACTCATGTGAGGACCTTTTGTTTTGCGGTTTGAATGGCAGCGAGGACGGTATCGCAACTATGGATTGGATAGCGCGCTCGAAAGAAGTTGAGGGAGCCTTCGTGGAGTAACGCATTGGGTGTCGCCACCGCGTCTTCAAGCACGACGACGTAATAGTCGTGATACGAGGCAGACCGAACGGTGGATTCGACGCACCCCTCAGTGACTGTACCCAAAATAATGACACTTTGAATACCTTGTGTGCGCAAGATGTGATCGAGATTGGTGCCGACAAAGCCATCAGGGCGAAACTTTTCAACCACCCAGTCGGCTTTTTGAACAGTTAACCCGTCGACAAATTCGTACCCCCAGGTTCCGGGCTTGGTGTAATCGGGGGCTTTGCCGTCGCGCGTTTTAAAGCGCAACCAGGCAGGCGAATCCATGCGGGCATCGGGCAGTGAGGCTTGCCGCAAAAAAATCGTTCGCATGCCAAGCGCCTGTGCTTTGCCAACAAACTCAACCATTTTTTTGACGGCAGGCGCCATGCGCGCGACATCTTTTCCGAATTTGGCAAAATGTCCGTCGACATGACAAAAGTCATTTTGCACGTCAACCACAATGACTGCAGTCCAGCGCGGATCAACCAGTTCGTCAAGGGTATCTAAAACTTCGCGGCCCATGATGGTTTTCATTTAAGGCATCCTGTAATGAGGCGTGTTTCGTTACGTATTGTCGCGATTAAATTTGCTCGATTGAGACGGGAAATAACTGCTCGTGGTCATCTGCGGGCATCACGTGATACGCGGCAAAACGATACGCCGGGCCGCCCACCAATTCAGGTGGCGTAAACGGAAACGCGATATTGCCTCCCGTGCACTGCCTACCCGAAAAACCTTGGTGCAGTAGAAACTGCTTAAAAGTTTTTGCGGCTGCCATGGCAAGCTCGGGTGCGCGGGCAATGATTTCGATCAAGATGAAAACTTCGCGCGAGGCTTGAGGGCCTGGCGCTTGAGTCCAAAGCGCGACGCCATCTAAGCCGTAAAGCCTAGGATAAATCTCATAGTCGCCGGTAACTAGACCGCGCGTGGTTTGCTCGACGGTGGCCAGGATCGGACGCAACTGCGCAATGAAACGTGGGTCTGCGGTACCGGCAAGTAACACCGCGCGGTGGCCAACCAAGGCACTGCCTTCGACTTTGATCGTCGTGCGCGTCGCGGGTTGCCAGGTTGCCCCTGTGACATGTGTGCGGCGCTCGTCGAGCGCGGTGTAACGCGCGGCGTCAACCTTCAGCGTGCCGTCAGGCTCAGTGAAGCTGATCGGATCGGCTTGTTCATAGAGGCTGTGCGCAGCCACTGAAAGTGGCGTGGCCCGTCGTGCTGGGTTCATGCTTTCAAGCGCAAACCCCTTTGCGTCAAGTGTGGCTAGCATCGCATCGCGTCCTCCGGGTTCGCAGCAGATTGAGGTGCATTCAATGATCTTGGCCATGTGCATGACATTGGCCATGTCAAACCCCAGCAGTTTTGGCAAACTCGCAAACACGGCAGTGTCGCAGGCCCTGCCAGCAATGATCACGTCTGGTTCAAGCGCGAGCGCGCGCTCGAAGGGCGCGCAACCTATTTGGCCCACGAGGTGTACGCAAGCATCTAAGTCGGTTTGTGTGACGGGTAGGTTGCCGCCAAGTGCTTTGAGTTCGCCCGCAGCAAGCGCTTGTCCCACACGCGTTGCGGTGAGATCCGAGCGAATGGTCGCGAGGCGAAAATGGAGGCTGTGCTCGCGCGCGATATCGCGAATCATGTCTAAGGTTGCCTCAAGGTGAGGCGCCGCACCCGCGGTGCCTGCCGTACCGATGATGAGAGGCACGTTGAGCTTACGCGCGCCGATCAGTACGGCGGCCAGATCGCGCTTGGTGATAGATGGGCTCGTTGCCATTTCACCAGAGCCCAAATACACAGGGCCCGGGTCGACCGAGCCCATGTCACAGCCAATGAAATCGGGTTCGCGGGCTAAGCCTGCCGCAAGCGCCTGCTCAGGGATGCCGTAGCCTAGTTGCCCCGAGGCTGAAAGCACCTTTAAGACGGTTGGTTTGCGCGCGAGTAACGCTCTGACGGCGCTCATATTTCAAGATCCAGTAAAGGTACGTGTTGTTGTGCGCCATAGACGTCATGATCACCTGGCGAGCCCGAGACAATGGCACGCGGCATCGCGATTTTGATTGCACGCGCCGCTTGGTAGGGCGTCACAATCACATCGGCAGGCGCAACGTTGTAGAGTCGCGCTAACGCGGCGGGCTGAAGGGTTGAGGCACGTTTGGCGACCTCAAACGCCTCGTCGGTCGGAAACATCAAATCAAACGATAAGGTCAATGGCCCTGCATTTTTACTGCGTATTACCGTCGCAATATCTGTGAGTCGGGGCACATGGGCTCCTTAACGATGAATAGGATGATCGACTTGTTATAACAAGTGATCCGCGAGGTCGCAACTTAATGTTCACCCTGATGTCTCTGGGCGAGTTGTTTTAGGCAAACAGCAACGAGCTAAAATGAGAAGTCGAGACGTCACTTAACCGTATTTTTCTTTGAGCTCGGTCAGCACATCGGCGATTGACTCGACGTCGGCAAACTTCATATCTAGATCAAACATGTTGGCTTGGTGCGCTTGCGGGCTGCGATCGCCGCAGGCCTCATCCACCACAATCACTCTAAAGTTATGTGAAAACGCATCGGTCGCACCAGCTCGTACACAGCCAGAGGTCGAAATCCCACAAATGACAAGGGTATCGATTTTGTCGTAACGTAAAAAGGCCTCAAGTGGTGTGCAAAAAAAACAAGAGGGCTTATTTTTTAAGATGATTCGATCAATAGGGCGTGGCGCGTAGGCTTCTGGCCACCGATCGGCACGTGGATCACTTGTGTATTGAAAGGCATCGGGTTCGGCAAGTTTGTAGTTCCAAGCGCCACGATACGTTGGATGACTGCGATCGTCACGGCGGCTATAGTAAATCGGAAGATTCAGGGCGCGAAAGGTGTCGGTGAGTGTGACGAGCGCGCGGGTGACCGAAGCCATTTCGCGACCACACATTGAATAAGCGGGGTCGACGAACATATGGGTGGTGTCGATATTGAGCAGAGCGACACGCTCGCCCATACCGATGCGTTGGGCGAACCCCCCCTTGCGGTAAGTGTCGAGCTCTTCGTCGGGCACGTAGCCACGCCACTTTTCTAGTTTGTCCATGGTGTCTCCTTATTGACCAATCTTCTCTGTTCTGTTGTGATACAGCATGTTGCACTTAAACATTGTGTGGTTTGTCAGCAAATGTTTGTCTGTTTCGGCGCTGGCTATCGTAGCGAAGCGCGGATCAGAAATGATATCTTAATGGAGATCAAATGAAGCGTCGTCACTTTATCGAGAC
>Ga0114972_10000393_pt1 | contig 32532 bp, 21 predicted proteins | sample M_140807_EF_Meta_FD_87354 | JGI IMG/M metagenome (GOLD analysis project Ga0114972, IMG submission 87354) | Freshwater microbial communities from Lake Montjoie, Canada to study carbon cycling - M_140807_EF_MetaG | ecosystem: Environmental > Aquatic > Freshwater > Lake | place: Lake Montjoie...
CCGCCTCGAAGACGTGGCGCGGCACGATCGGCGTGTGCGCCATGCCGTGCAGCGCGGGGACGTGCGGCGTCTTGAGGCGCATCACGACGCGCTCGCCCTCAGGACCGCGTTCGAAATCGACACGCTCAAGGTATCGCCACACGCCGCCCGCGTCAAGCGCGGGCGCCCGCTTGAGCAGCGCGAACGTGAACGCGACGTCGTCCGCCGTGAGCGGGGCGCCGTCCGACCAGTAGACGCCGCTGCGCAGCGTGAACACGACGCCCTCAGCCCCCGGGAGCCAGTCGTAGCGGGTCGCGAGCCACGGAACGTACTCGCCCTTGACCGAGTTGAAGACGAGCAAGGGCTCGTAGACGCCCCCGGCCGTCGGCCACCGCGCGCCGCCGCCGGGCATGAGCGGGTTGAAGTTGCGGACCCACGCGCTCTGCTTCTCGACGGACACCACGAGCACGCCCGGCGGGGGTCCCTCCTCAGGCCGCACGCACGCGCCGCTCATCAGGGCGAGCGTGAGCGTCAGGCCGCGGGCGAGCGGGCCCCCCAGGCGCGTCACGGCGACTCCGCCGCATAGACGCGCACGTAGTCTGCCACGAGCGATTGCGGGAACTCGACGCCCGGCCCCACGGGGCCCACGAAAGTGCCACCCACCGCCAAGTTCAGCAGGATGAAGAAGTCGCGATCAAACACCCAACGCTGCCCTCGGGGGAGCGCATCCGGCGTAATTTCGTGAAACTGCAGGTCATCGATGAACCACCGCACGCGGTCCGGGCCCCACTCGATGGCGTAGACGTGAAAGTCCGCCGACAGGTCCGTGCGCGAGATGGGCTGCGCGCGCATCACGGCCTGGCCGCCGCTGTACCCCGGCCCGTGCGCGCTCCCGATGACAGTCGAGACGTCCTGCCCACGGAACTCCATCACGTCGAGCTCGCCGCAGGCGGGCCACCCGACCTCTCCGAAGTTGGCGCCCAAGAGCCAGAACGCAGGCCACATCCCCTGACCCGCCGGGACCTTGAGGCGCGCCTCGAACCGCCCATAGGTGCGCTCGAGCTTGCCGCGCGTCACCAGCCGCGCCGAGGTATACGCGTTCCCGCGGTACTGCTCTCGACGCGCCGTGATCCGCAAGTGCCCCGCGCCGTCGAGCGCCGCGTTCTCGATGCGGTCGGTGTTGTGCTCGAGCTGCGCGTTGCCCCAGCCGTCACCGCCGACCTCAGGCGTCCACCGCGCGGGCGACGGCGGCGCGCCCTCGGGGCCGTCGAACTCGTCCCGCCACACCAAGCGCCAGCCTGCGCGGCCCCCGTCTGCGACGGGCACGCTCGCGTCCTCCACCCCAGGCAAGCCTCCGGGAGAGTCAGGGCCAACGCAGCCCCCGATAAGCCCCGTGAGCGCGAGCACGCATGCGCCGCGGAGGCTCATGCCGCCACCCACTGCGACGCGCCGGGCATGAGCTCCGGCGCCTTGAGCAGCTCGGCCAAGAGGGCGGTCGCCGCGCCCAGCGCGATGCCACGCTGGCCGAGGCCGCTGATCACGATGGGGGTCTCGCCCACCACAGGCCACAGGGTGCGCTGGCGCACATGGGCCCGCGTGGGCTCGAGCAGCAGGTCGCCCAACAGGGCGAGCTGACCACCGAGCACCACAATCTCTGGGTTGAGCAGGTTGAGCAGGCTCACGAGCGCTGCGCCGAGGTCTCGCGCGGCGTCTCGTGCCAGGGACAACGCCAATGCGTCGCCGGCGTGCGCGGCCCGCGTCAGGTCGGCCAAGCTGAAGTCGGCCGACGCGAGGAGCGTGGCCGGGAACTCTGCGCGGCGCGCGCTCGCCTTCTCGCGCAGGGCATCGGCCCCGAGGTGCCGCACCAGGCAGCCCCGTTGGCCGCAGACGCAGGGTGGGCCGTCTGACCCCAGGCTCAGGTGGCTGAGCTCGCCCGCGATGCCATGCGCGCCGCGATAGATCTCGCCGTTCAGGATGTGCCCCCCACCGACGCCGGTGCCGAGCTTGATGTAGGCGAGGTCTTCCCCCCCGCGTCCCGCGCCCCACCAGCGCTCGGCGACCGCGCCCAGGTTGGCGTCGTTGTCAATGACGATCGGCAGGTCGAAGTGGGCGCGCAGCGCCGCCTCGACGTCGACCTGGGCCCACGCGGGCAGGATCATCGGCGCGAGCCGCCCCTGCGTGCGCGGGTCCACGGGGCTGGGCACCGCCACGCCCAAGCCCGCCAAGCGGTCTCGCGTCAGCTCTCTGCTCTCAAGGCAGTCGTCGACCAGCGCAATGCACTGCGCGAGCGCCTTCGCGGGCTGCTCACGCGCATCAAGGTGCACATGTCGCCATGCGACGACCTGACCACGCAGGTTCGTGAGCGCGCACGCCACATGGGTCGCCCCGATATCGAGCCCCGCGATGACGCACGCGTCGTCCCGAAATTGAAGCTGAATGGGCCGCCGGCCCCCGCTCGAGGCGCCCTCGCCGGTCTCCACGACCAGGCCGGCGTCGAGCAGGTCCGCGACGATCGAGGACACCGCCGAGCGGCTCATCCCGGTCTGCCGCGCGAGCTCGGCGCGCGAGAGCTCACGCGCCCGCCAGATGAGCTGGAGCACATAGGTCCGGTTGCGCGCGCGCATCCCCGTCACGTCGACCGAGGCTTGGCGAAACGCGGCGAGCCGCGGCGCGTCGCTCATCGCCACGTCAGGTCGTCGATGAAGAACGTGACGGGCGCCGCGGCGTCGGCCGTGACCCACTTGAACGCGCCGACGACCTCGTCATAGGTCACGGCCGACAAGTCGACTGCATACCGCGTCGGGACAGCCTCGAGCACGACCTGAGGGCGCTCCACGCCGAAGCCGTCGACATCTGGAATCCCCGCGCCAAAGGTCACGACCTCTCCGCCGAGCGCACCCCACGCCAGGAAGCTCACCTCGGTCGCGCCCGGGGCCACCTGCAGCCCCGGCGCCATACCCCAGTTGTTCTCCGGGTACTGCCAGTAGATGCCCGCCCAGCCCTCGCGGCCGGGGGTCCACGTGTACGCGCGGCACAGGCCGACGGCGTCTGCGGAGCCGCGCTCGGGGCACTCGCCGACCTCGATGCCGCCAGACGTCGCGCCGTCCCCCATGTAGCCCGACGGCGCCCAGTGGTCGTCGACCACGACGGGCAGCGGCTCTCCGGCCGCGGGCGGCAGCTCGGGCAAGCCGTCCGTCGACTGGGACCACACGATGTCGGCGATGTGGAGCGTCACCGGCGCGGCGGCGCCCCCGGCGACCCACGAGAACCCGCCCACGACGCGGTCATAGGTGACGCCGCGCAGGTCGATGCGGTACCGGGTCGCGGTATCCCTGAGCGTGACGTCGGCCACACCGCGCGTGAAGCCATCCACCTCGGGGCTCAGGCCCGCGTTGAAGCTGACGACCTCGTCTCCGCGCTCGCCCCACGCGACGAAGCTGACCTGCGCCGCGCCCGCGGGCATCGCCAACCCCGGCGCCCCGTTCGCCCCGCCCCAGTTGCCTTCGGGGTTCTGCCACCACACGCCCGCCCAGCCGACCTGGCCCGGTGTCCACGTGAACGTGTGACAGCGGCCCACCGCGGCGACCGGTGGGGCGCACTCCGCAGCGACGATCCCCCCCGGACGCTCACCGTCGCCCATGAAGCCGCTGGGCGCGAAAAAGTCGTCGACCGTGAGGGGCAGCGCGAGGACGGGCGAGGGGGTCTCGCCGCCCGGCGCGGGTGTCTCGCCGCCCGGCGCGGGCACCTCCCCGCCCGGCGCGGGCTCGGCTCCACCGGGCGACGGTGCTTCGCCGCCGGGGGCGGGCGTGTCCCCGCCGAGCGAGGCATCCCCCGCGGCACCGCCGGTCGGGAGACACTCTGCCCCCGACCGGACTGTGCCGGGTCCGCACGGAGTATCGCCGCTGCCCTGCTCCGGAGAGCAGGCCAACGAGAGGAGCGCGACGAGCGAGAGGGCTCTGGACTGCATGGGGCCACCTCTTTGTTCTGACGCCGAACTATACAGGACGTGCAGCGCGAACGGTCAAGACTCTGGTCGCATCATCGCGCAGCAGTTCGACCGTCGGCGGCGATGGGCCGCTTGCTTGGCGTCACTTGACACGCACGAACGCCGGGACTTAGTTTTCGACCACAACAAACCGATGCCGACCGGGGACGGTCGGTCCAGGAGGGGCGATGAACCGGACGAGCGGCGTTTGGATGCGTGGAGTTCTGCTGGCCGCGATCGCGGCCAGCATGGCGGCGTGCGGCGGCGACGACGACGGTGGCGCTGGGACGCCGACGGGCGGCTCAGGCGGCGAAGGCGCTGGCGGCGCGAGCGGCGGCGCTGAGCCCGACAGCGGCGCCGGCGGCCAGCCTGCGCCCGGCGGCCAGCCTGCGCCCGGCGGCCAGCCTGCGCCCGGTGGCCAGCCTGCGCCCGGTGGCCAGCCTGCGCCCGGTGGCCAGCCTGCGCCCGGCGGCCAGCCTGCGCCCGGTGGCCAGCCTGCGCCCGGCGGCCAGCCCGCGCCCGGCGGCCAGCCCGCGCCCGGCGGCCAGCCTGCGCCCGGCGGCCAGCCTGCGCCCGGCGGCCAGCCTGCGCCCGGTGGCGAGCCTGCGCCGCCGGGACCCGCGGCCTTCCCGTTTTTCATCAACGACCACTTCACCATGTCGGGCTACATGGGCGGCGGCGCCGTCGACCACGCCCCGTGTGACGTCGACGCAGGCGACCCGAGCGGCGCGTGTTGGCGGATCACCTGGACGCCGGGCGGTGCAGCGTGGGTCGGCTTCTTCTTCCAATACCCCGCCAACAACTGGGGTGATCTGCCCGGGCTGAGCGTCGCGCCGGGTGCGACGCACGTGCGTTTCAGCGCGTGGGGCGCGACCGGCACCGAGCACGCGAACTTCATGACGGGCATCCGTGACGTCGACACCTTCTCGGTCGAGTCCGGCTACGTCAACCTGACGACCGAGCCGACCGAGTGGGCGCTCTCGATCGGGGACGCCTCGCCCGCGGAGATGGTCGGCGGCTTCGCGTGGTTCCTCGACAACCCGACCCAGGCCGAGACGGTCACGTTCTATCTCGACGACGTGCAGTGGCGCGACGACGCCCCGCCCGCCCTGCCTGTACGAGGGTGCACGGACGCCACCGCCACGAACTTCAACCCCGCTGCGGATACGGACGACGGGAGCTGCGCGTACCCGCAGCAGGTCACCTTCGCGGTCGACATGAGCTGCATCGGTAGCCCGTTCACGACGCCCTACATCACCGGCCCCTTCTGCGGCTGGTGCGCCGAGGGCTTCCCCCTGACCGACGAAGACGCCGACGGCATCTACACCGGGACCTTCACGTTCCCTGACGGCCCGCTCGAGTACAAGTTCATGGTCGACAACTGGGCGGCGCAGGAGAACCTGCTCGACGACATGCAGGCGGGCGGCATGTGCGCAACTGCGACAGACTATGCCAACTATGCCAACCGCATCGTCGTGGTCGACGGTCCGACGAGCGTGTCCGCGTGGTACGGGTCATGCGAGGTCTGCGAACCGCCGGTCGGCGTAGGCGGCTGCACAGACCCCACCGCAACAAACTACAGCCCGGACGCAAACCGCGATGACGGCACCTGCACCTACGCCGTGTCTTTCCGCTTGGACATGAACTGTAGCGGGGAGACGCCGAACAGCGTGCATGTCACGGGGCCGTTCTGCGGCTGGTGTGCCGGCGGCTTCGACTTGTCCGACGCGGACGCGGACGGCGTCTGGGAGGGGACCTTCAACTTCGCCGCGGGCGACCTCGAGTACAAGTACATGGTGAACAACTGGGGGGGTCAGGAGAACCTGATCGACGACATGCAGGCCGGCGGGATGTGCGCGCCTGTGACAAACTATGTCGAATATGCGAATCGGCGTGTCACAGTCGCCGGCCCGCAGACGCTCGACGAGACCTACGGGAGCTGCGGCGCGTGCGCCGGGCGCTGATTCCGATTCACGCAATGTGAGGATTTGTGGCTTGCAGCGCATCGGGCCGCGGGCGATTCTGTCCGCGCTTCCGATGCCCACACTGAGGCCATGACAGACCGGACCCCCACCGCGCCGCACGCTGCGCTTGTTCAGCGTCGGCGCGTGATGATCGTCGAGGACGAGGCGCTCGTGGCGCTCGACCTCGAGCGCCACCTCGACCGCGCCGGCTACGAGTGCGTGGGCGTCGCGGACGAGCACGACGAGGCCATCGCGCTCTTCAAGGCCACGCAGCCCGACCTCGTCCTGATGGACATCTTCATTCGGGGCCAGCTCGACGGCATCGACACGGCGCGCGACATCGCGGCGCTCGCGGACACCCCGGTCGTCTTCCTCACCGCGTTTGCGGACGACGCGACCGTGAAGCGCGCGTCTGATACGTCGCCCTATGGCTATCTGCTCAAGCCGTTCGATGAGCGCACGCTCGCTGCGACGCTCGCCATCGCGACAGAACGACACGCGGCGGACACGAACGCGCGGACACTCAGCGCTGCAGTCGAGGCGGCGACGATTGGCATCCTGCTCGTCGAGGCCCGCGGCGACGAGCGCAAGATCGTCTTCTGCAACGACGTCTTCGTATCCATCGCGGGGCATCCGCGCGAGATGATCCTGGGCAACCGGCCGTGTTTTCTTGCTTCGAGCGAGGACCAGCCGGGGCTTCAGGGTCTCCGCGCCGCCCTTGAGAGTCGGCAGTTCGCCGAAGCGACGATCCAAGGCCGCAACGGCCAAGGACATGCCTTTTGGTCCACAGTGACCATCTCGCCTGTGCCCGACCGCAACGGGCACGTCACGCACCTGCTGGTCTTCCACAAGGACATCACACAGCAGCGTCAAGCGGAGATCGCGCTCGCCGAGAGCCAGCGTCTGGAGATCGTCGGGCGCCTGTCCGCGGGCATCGCGCACGACTTCAACAACACGCTCGGCGCAATCCTGGCGTTCACCGAGCTCGCGCTCGACGAGCCCGAGGCCGAGGTTCGAAACGAGGACCTGACCGAGGTCATTCACGCCGCTCGGCGCGGCGCGCTGCTGACCCGCAAGCTGCTCGACTTCTCACGCAAGAACGACACAGGACCGTCGGCCATCTGCGACCTAGGCGCTGTCGCGCGCGAGACGCGACCGATGCTGGAGCGGCTCGTCGGGTCGGGCATTCGCCTCGACGTCCATGCAGACGGCGAGCCGACGCCCGTGCCGACGGATGCCACTGCGGTCGAGCAAATCTTGCTCAACTTGACGACGAACGCGCGCGACGCGATGCCCATGGGTGGGCCACTCTTCGTGTCGATTACGCGCCCAGACCGCGCGTCGGAGCAGTTCAAGGCGGGCACGTTTTGTCGCCTGCAGGTCACGGACACGGGCTCCGGCATGTCGCCGGAGACCGCGGCCCGCATCTTCGAGCCCTTCTTCACGACGAAGCCGCGCGGGCGTGGCACGGGCCTCGGACTCGCGACCTGCCTGATGCTCGTCGAGCGCGCGGGCGGGGCCATCTCCGTGCACAGCGAGGTCGGCGCAGGTACAACCTTCACAGTCGACTTGCCGCTCGTGGCGGCGCGCAGCGAGACCGGGCCGATGGTGGTCGTGGCGACCGGGCCACTGGACGCTCAGGGCGCCGTGTGTCTGCTCGTCGATGACGACGCGACCCTTCGACGCGGCAGCGCGCGCGCGCTCTCGGACGCGGGCTTCCATGTCGTCGAGGCGGGCACCGCAGAGGCGGCGAGGCGCGAGATCGACGCCCTCGGGGAGGCGCTGCGCCTGGTCATCAGCGACTTAGTACTCGGGGGAGAAGACGGCGCGACCGTGTTGCGCTACGCCCGCCAAACTTCGCCCAAGGTCACGACGCTCGTGGTCTCGGGCTACTACGACACGGGCGCAGTCGACATGACGACGCTTGGGCCCGTGCTGCGCAAGCCCTACACCGGCAAGGTCTTGGCTCGCGCAGCCCTCGACGCGCTCGCTGCGAAGCCATCCGAAGCCCTCGTCGACGATGCGCCCACCCCGCTGACGCAGGCCGCCAGCCCCATCGGGCAGTTCAGCCCACTGCCCACGCTGCCCGAGACGCGCGCGCGACTCCTCATCGTCGACCTCAGGGAGTCGACGGCGCACATGGTCGCCGGCATCGCCCGCAAGAGCCTGATCGAGACCCACGTCGCGGCCACCCTTGAGGAGGCTGCGGCGCACGTGTCGAGTCGGTCAGTTGACTTGCTCATGATCGATGCGGATGGCCCCGATACGCTCGACGCCCTGCGACAGCTTGCGCCGAGGACACCGGTCCTGGCGATGACGTCCAACCCGACCATCGCGCACGCGCGGCCGACACTCCGAGAGCGCGGGACGCAGCTCATTGTCAAGCCCGCCATCCCCAGCGAGCTCGCCGCCGCACTGGAGCGCGCGCTCGCGGAGTTCGAGCTCGGCCGACTGCAGCGCGCCCAGGCGATGCTTCAGCCGGGCGTGCGCGCCCTCGCCGGTGGTCAAGCGGACACGCGCGCTGCGCTTGACGCCGCGCTCGCGCACGTACGGGTGGCGGGTGCACCCATCGTCGACGCACACACGCGGCGTCGACTGGCCTGGGCGATGACGCCTGTCGACGCGCTCGGCGCGCCCATGCCCCCCGCGCTGAGCCAGCTCGCCGAAGGGCTCGGGCGCGATCGCGACCTGGGGCAAACACTCAAGAGCGCGCTGCTGAGCGCGTTCAAGGACCACCCTGGAGTCCGGCTCGTCCCGATGTCGCGGTTCTCGCAGTGCGTAGAGCGCCTGACTGACCCGGCCGACGGCCTCTTCGAGCACCGAACGCACACCATCATCGAGATCGATGAACCGAGCCGCGCCGGGGGCCACCACGACCTGCCCGGGATGGTCCGGCGTGCCCGCGACGCGGGGTATCGCGTCGCGATGGGCGGGATTGGCCGTGATGCAACGAGCCTCGGGCTCCTGTTCAAACAGCCCGTCGACCTCGTTCACCTCGCGACCGAGCTCACCACGGGCTGCGCCCAGTCGCCCGCAACGCTCCAGTTCATCACCGAGCTCGTGGTCGCGTGCCACCGTGCCGGCGCCCGCGTCCTCGCGAGCGGCGTCGTCACGGAGAGCGACGCGGACGCGCTCACCAAAGCGGGTTGTGACCTGCTCGCCGGTCCGGTCATCGCGCCCCGACCGTCGACACGCGGAGCGACCTCGCAGGCGGACGGTTGAGCTCGGCTGTGGCCGAGTGGGTGCTCGACCTCGCGGTGGATGCCAGCCAAGCTGAGTCCCTCGCAGCGCTCGAGCACAAGCTGCGGCGCGCGTTTGAGGCCTACCTGAGCGCGACCTCGTGCGTCCTCAGAGCGAGCGCGTCGCAATGGTCGGATGAGGCCCTGACGCTCGTCGACACACTCGAGTTCGAGCTCCCTGGCTTCGGCGCGCTGGTCTTGCATGCCCCGCAGCCCGATCCTGAGACCCGCGCGGCGCTCGAGCGCCTCGCGCGCAGGCTCGGTCCGGTCGCCCAAGCGCTGTCCACGCCAAAGACCCTGAGACACCTCGACTCGCTCTTGGCCGCCGTCTCCGATGCCGTTATCGGCGCCCGGGGCGACAGTGTGATCACCCACTGGAACCAAGGCGCGGAGCGACTGCTGGGCTACAGCGCGGCCCAGGCCATTGGTCAGCCGCTCCGCCTCATCATTCCCGAGCGCATGCGCGACGCTCATGAACGCGGCATGGCGCGGCACATGGCCACGGGTGAGGCGCGCGTCATCGGACAGGCCATCGAGATGCCCGCGGTCCACTCGGGCGGCTACGAAGTGCCCGTCGAGCTGGTGCTGAACAGGGTCGAGGAGCAAGGGCAGGTCGCCTTCGTCGCGGTCCTGCGGGACCTGAGCGCCCGCCGCGCGCGCGAGACGCAGCAGCAAGCCGAGGTCGCTTACGAACGCCGCCTGGCCGCCGCGGCGCTCGAGCTCGTTGCCGAGTCAGATGTCGATGTCGTGGCGTTCAAGCGAAAGGCCACTGAGGTCGTCGCGGAGCTCGTTGGGGCGGAGCGTGTTTGCCTGTGGCGCGCCCGCGGCGAGGTTTTGGTCTGTGTGGAGGCCAGCACAGCGGCGCGCGCGTTTGTTGGCTCATTGCGCGCGCCACAGGAGCCGCCGGACGCTGGCCCACATTCGCTGGACCTGCCGCTACAGTCGCTGCAAGGCGTGCTCGGCGCACTCTCCGTGAGCCGCGCTCAAGGTCGCCCATGGACCTATGCCGAGCTGCGTTTCTGCGAGCAAATCGCGAGCCTCTTGGTGCAGGCCATTGACAAAGCGATCCGCACGCAGCTCATCGCGCAGACCTCGACCGTGCTCGCGTCGGTCGGCGAGGCGGTCATCGCGTGCGAGCGGGACGGCCGGATTACGCTGGCGAACCCGGTCGCGGAGCGCATGCTCGGGGCGCCATTGAGTGACCTGCTGGGGCACCGCGTGAGCGACTTCGCGACCGCGATCGACGCGACGACGCGTGAGGTCCTGCCCCCACCTCTGCCCACAGTCATCGCGACCGGGCGGACGCAGATGCGGGCAGGCATGATTCTCCAGCGGCCGGGCGCGGCCGAGTTGCACATCGCCACGACGGTCGCGCCCATCTTTGATGCAGGGGACAGCCCCGAGTCAGGCCTCGGCGTCGCGGGCGCTGTGATTACGCTCCGCGATAACACGGCCGAGGTCGCAGCCCGTGCCGAGATCGAGCAGCAGCACAGCCGTCTTCGGGCCATCAGCGAGGCGCTCCCCGACCTGCTCTTCGCGATCTCGGCCGACGGTCACCTGCGCTACAGCAAGACCACAGAGAGCCCGGACCTTGCCGTCCCTGCCGCCGAGATCCCGCGCCACAGCGTCGCGACGATCTTCGAAGCGCAGACCGCGGCCCTGATCATGAACGCTGTTGCCGCGACCCTCGAGACCGGCGAGGTCCAGAGCGTCGAGTATCCGCTGAAGCTGAGCCGCGGTGTGCAGCACTTCGAGGCGCGCATGGCGCGTCTCAACGCGAGCGAGGTCACGGTCCTCGTCCGCAACGTGAGTGAGGTCCGGTCCCGCGCGCTCGCCCTCGCTGAAGAGCGCGAGCGCCTCAAGTTCGTCCTCGGATCGACCTCGGCGATGATCTACACCGCAAAGATGCCGGGCTTCGAGATCGACTACGTAAGCGATTCGGCCCAGAACATCATGGGACACACGGCCGAGGCGTTCCTCGCGCCGGGATTCTGGAGCGCGCATGTGCATCCGGACGACATCGCGCGCGTTCAACGGGACATCCCGCAGCTCTTCGTGCACGACCGCCATGTGCACGAGTACCGTATGCGTCACGCTGACGGTCACTACCGTTGGCTGCGCGACGAAGTCCGACTGACCCGTGACGCGAACGGCGCCCCTGCCCGAGCCGTTGGGGCGTCGTTCGACATCACCGAGCGGCGCCTGAGCGAAGCGCGGGTCGCCGCCCTGCTGCAGGTCAAGCAGAGCGCATCCCGTGTCTCAGCGGCGTTCTTGGCCGCACGGACCGAGGATTCCAGCGCCCTCATCGAGGCAGAGCTCGGCGAGCTCGGACAGTTCGCCCGCGCAACGGCCTCGTGCATCGTTCGACTCGGACCCGAAGGCGCCGTGCGCGCCCATGCGTGGACCTCTGAGGCAGCGCAGCGCGACCCCATCTGCGACCTGGATGCCGACGCGAGCGCGCTCGTGCCGCACCTGAGCAAGGGCAGCTTCTACTACTTGGCCCACGAGACCGCGTCGCTCCTTGCGGTGCCGCTGGTCATCGACGGCCAGCTTCGTGGCTACGTCGGGCTGCATAATCCCCAGCTCGACCCTCTCGAGCCCGCCTTCTTCGGCAGCGTGCTCCAGGTTTTCGCGGACGCGCTCGCCGCGGGCCTGAAGCGCGACGAGGACGAGCGCGCGCTGGGGGCGCTCAACGACCGCATGCGGCAGCAGTCGGCCCGTCAGCAGGCGCTGCTCGGGCTGTCCGCGCGCATGGCGCTCGTTGAAGACTTGCAACTGCTTGTGGCCGCCGTCGAGGAGTGCCTGCGGGTCGCTGTCGGGGCGAACTGGGTCGCCCTGACGACGCAAGAGCGACGACCGGAGTGCCACAAGGTCTGGCAGACCAGCGTCGCCTCGTCGCCAAACGACCTCGGGCTCGGCGAGCAGGCCCCTTGCCCATGCGGCGATTCGAGCGCGTTTGCGCTCCCGGAGAACGCGGGCACTGCGGTCGCGCGGGCCATCGAGCTCCGGCAGCCGGTGACGACAGCGGACCACGCGCCCACCGAGTTCAGCGACTGGCGCGCGCTGGTCGCGACGCACGGTGAGGCTCAGTTTGTCGCCATGCCGCTGCTCAACTCGGACGAGGTCATCGGCTCGCTCCACCTGAGCCTGCCAGGCTCGACGCCGCCCGAAACAGACGTCCTGAACTGGCTCGCGCAGCTCGCGTCGCTCGCCGCCGCACACCTGGCGATTCAGCGCGGCCAACGCTCCCTGCAAGCCCTCAATACGGACCTTGAGCGTCGGGTCGAGGAGCGAACGCAAGCGCTCCGCGCGAGCGAAGAGCGCTTCGGACGCCTGTTCGACTACGCCCCGCAGGCGATGCTCATGGTCGAGCGCAGCGGGCGCATTGTGCAGTCTAATCAAGCCGCACAGACGCTCTTCGGGTACGACGCGCAGGCCTTCGGTACCCGCACCGTCAATGACCTGATCCCGCAGGAGCAGCGCGAACGTCACGACGGGCTCATGTCCGGCTTTATGGCGCAGCAGCACGCCCGCCCCATGGCGCCAGACCGCGTCGTGCGCGGCCTCCGCAGCGACCAGACGCCCTTTATCGCGGAGATCGGCATCGTCCCGATCTCGGTGGATGGCGAGCAAAAAGTCCTCGCCGGCATCACAGACGTGAGCGCGCGCGTCGCTGCCCAAGAGAGCGTGAAGGCGTCACTCCAAGAGAAGGAAACGCTCCTCAAGGAGATCCACCACCGCGTGAAGAACAACCTGCAGATCATCTCGAGCCTGCTCGCCCTGCAGAGCGAGCACATGCCGTCGAGCGAGGCCAAGGCGCTGCTGCAGGAGAGCGTGTACCGCGTGCGTTCGATGGCCCTGATCCATCAGCAGCTCTACGGCGTGGAGTCGCTCGAGCGGATCGATCTTGCGGACTACGCTCGCATGCTGGGCTCCGTGCTTCGCAGCGCGTATGCCCCCAGCGCCAAGGTCTGTATCGAGGCCGAGCCTGTTCAAGTCACAGTGGACATCGCCGTGCCGCTCGGCTTGATCCTCAACGAGCTGATGACGAACGCGTTCAAGTACGGCCAGCGTCTCCCCGAGAGCGCCGGCCCCCGAAGGACCTCGTCGAACTGTGACGTGCTCGTTGAGCTGTCGGCGACCGCGACCACCCTGACCCTCGCGGTGAGCGACAGCGGGCCCGGGCTGCCGCAGGACCTCGACCCGCAGCGCGCGCCCACGCTCGGGATGCAGCTCATCCGCACGCTGAATCGTCAGGTGCGCGGCACGCTCAAGCTCAGCAGCGAGGGCGGCGCGCGCATCGAGCTGACCTGCCCGCGCCCAGACGAAGGTCCCCGCCGCGTCACCTGAGCGAAGTCAGGGCGCGCCTGCCGGCGATTGTGGGGCGAGCTCGAGCGTGAACGTCACGTCCGCGTCGCGTGCGATGAGCTCCAGGGTCGCGTTGCTGCCAGCGGCAAGCGTGAAGGCAAAGCCCAAGTTGTCGAGGCCGGTCGCGGCGGCGGTGCGCCCGAGAACGTTTTGGGTCCCATCGACGACGCGTGCGTCGATCTTGCCCTGCTCTGCGCTGAGGGCGGCCCGAGCGACGAGCGTGCCCGTGCGGTCGCCGAGCGTGAATACGGTCCACTCGCCTTGCGTCAGCGTGATCTCCGCGGTCTCGGCAGCGCCGCCGGCTTCGCCCGGCGAAGTGGGCAGCGCGGGCGCCTCGTCGATGCCGACGCACGGCTGTGTGCCTGCGTCGGCGTCGTCGCAGCCTGGGGGCGAGGGCGTCGGCATGCTCACCGGAGGCGCCTCGCAGTCGAGGTCTTCTGCGCAGCCGTCGGTGCATGCTGAGTTCACGTCGCAGCCCGCGTAGGTGTAAGGGCCGAGGCTGTCCCCCGGACGACTCCCGTCGGGTCCGACCACATCGCTTGCATCGGAGAAAGAGGTGGGCGCCCCAAAGTCAGGGGGTGGATAGCTGCCGTCCGTGATGTTGCCCTCGCTCAGGCCGTCCGTGCTGATGTTGCAGCCGGTCGCGCCGACGAGCGCTGACAGCCCGTATAACAACAAGGTCTTCATGGGTTTCGCCTCGTCTGAGATGAGATTCGACGCTACGCTAGTCGACAGCGGATTTCAGTCGCAACGGGAGCAGCCCCTGCACGGTGACTTCGACAAGCGCCTCGCGCGCGCTGCGCTGGAGCTCGGCGTACTCGACGCCGCGAGCCTCATGGATCTTACAGCCCAGCTCGCGCGCTCGGAGCGTCCTCGGAGCTTGGGCGCGCTGATGCTTGAGGCGGGCCTGGTCTCGCGAGATCGCCTTCACGAGCTTGAGCGCTCGGCCGACCGAATCGACCACGTCGATACTTGGGCACATGACGCGCAGGGGACGGTCGCGCCGATCAATGCAGCGGCCCATGGGGCGAGCGCGGCTCCGGTCGGCGACCGCTACGCCCCGCTCAGCGAGATCGGGCGCGGCGGCGCGGGCGTCGTGCTCGCGGTCCAAGACCGCGTAGTCGGCCGGAACGTCGCCCTCAAGCGCCTGCAAACCGGCGCGCAGAGTGACACCGCACTTGCGCGGTTCCTGAACGAGGCCCGCATTCAGGCCCGGCTCCAGCACCCCGGGGTCGTGCCGGTGTACGACCTCGTCACGCTCGAAGACGGCACGCCCGGCTTCACCATGCGCTGGGTCCAGGGTGTGTCCCTGACGAAGGTCATTCACGCCCCCGACGGTGGCGACGCAGACGACGGCGTCGACGCCCGGCGCTTCAAGCTGATGCAGATCCTCAGCCGCCTATGTGAGGTCGTGAGCTACGCGCACGCGCAGGGCGTCATTCACCGCGACCTCAAGCCAGACAACGTGCTTGTCGGGGCGTTTGGCGAGGTACTCCTGATGGATTGGGGCATCGCCAAGGTGCGGGGTGACGAAGACGCGGGCGATGAGGTCGGGGCTGCATCCCCGGCCGTGGGCGCGGGTGCTGCGCTGCTCAGCGACCTGAGCTTCAACACGCAGGCGGGGGTCGTCGTCGGCACGCCCGGCTACATGGCACCCGAGCAGGTCGGCGGCGCCACGCAGGCGATGGACGAGCGGACGGACGTCTTCGCGCTCGGCGCGATCATGTACGAAATGCTGACGCGGGCGCGGCCCTTTGAGGGCAAGACACCGCTCAACGTGCTGATGGCGACGCTCGCTGGCCAGCCCACGCCGCCGCGCACGCGGGCGCCCGAGCTCCGCGTGCCCGCAGTGCTCGAGACGACGTGCATGCGCGCGCTCGCCCACACACCGAGTGACCGATTTCAAGGTGTTGCGGCGCTTCGGGTGGAGCTTGAGCGCTTCCTGACCGGCTCCGCAGAGCGAGAGCGTCAGCAGGTCGAATACGCGCGACGCGTCCAGGAGGCGCAGACGATCGATGACCTGCGCTCGATGTTGCGTGACCGCGTCCTCGAAGCGCGCCAAGGGCTGCAGGGCGCAGCGCCGCTGAGCCCGCACGCGCCGACCGAAGAGAAGCGCGCGCGGTGGGCCGAAGAGGACATGCTGCGGGCGCTCTCGGCCCGCTTGAGCGAGGCGAACGCAGACCTCAAGGCTAAACTGATGCAGGCGCTCGAGGTCATGCCCGAGGCCGCGCAGACTCGGCGCGCGCTCGCGGAGCTTTTCTGGCAGGACTACCGAGAGGCGCAGGGCGAAGCGCGCTTCGACGACGCCGCACGCCACCTCGAGCAGGCGTCCCGGTTCGCGGACGCGAGCTTCTCGCGCAGGCTCGCGCCCCGAGCGCCGGTCTCCATCACGACGGTCCCGAGCGGCGCCGAGGTCTGGTGCTCGGCGTGGGTGGAGGGGGACCGCGTGCTGCGCCCGGGGTCGCCCAGCCTGCTCGGGCGGACACCGCTGCGCGATGCCCCCGTGCCCACGGGTCGCATGCTGCTTGAACTCCGCGCCCCTGGCCGCCCGGCGGTCAAGCTGCCGCTGCACCTGTGGCCCGGCGACGAGATTGACGTGCACATCCCGTTGCCCGGGCGCGACGACGTCGACGACGAGTTCGTCTTCGTCCCCGGCGGGCACTACGTGCGTGGCAATGACCCGCGCGCGACGCTGGCAGCCGAGACGGCGCGCGTCCACGTCCAGCCGTTCCTGATTGGGCGCTATCCGGTGACGTGCGCCGCGTATGCCGAGTTTCTGAACGCGCTGCCGCTCGACGAGGCCGAGCGCCGCGCGCCCCGCCAAGACGCCGTCTACTGGCGGCCCGATGCCACAGGCGCGTGGCCATTGCCGCAAACAGACCCCGACGGCACGGTGTGGGCGCCCGACTGGCCCGTGTGCGGTGTCTCGCGCCACGACGCCGAGGCCTACTGCGCTTGGCGCTCAGAGCTCGAAGGCGTCGTCTACCGGCTCCCGACCGACGACGAGTGGGAGAAGGCCGCGCGCGGACCCGACGGGCGCTTGTTTCCCTGGGGCGACTATCTGGACCTGTCGTTTTGCAACGTCCGCGGGAGCCACCCAGCGGACCCGAGCCCGCTGCCCGTCGGGACCTTCACGGTGGACGAGAGCCCCTATGGCGTCCGTGACCTCGCGGGCGGCGTCCGTGACTGGGTCTCGGGCGCGCTGCCGATGGGAGACCGCCTTGAGCCCATCGTGCGCGGCGGGGCGTGGAACCTGCCCGGCGCGTTCGCCCACGCCGCGGGTCGATGGACGGTCCCCGCCAGTCGAGCGGTGCTGAGCAATGGCTTCAGGCTCGTCCGCGCTTTTCGGGCGACCTAACGCTGGGTTCGCTCAGGGCTCGTCGTCGGCATCTCGCTTGGCCGGCACGCCGCTCGAGGGCGCGGCCAACGCGGGATGAACGCGCACGCTCTCGCAGACGCGCAGCGCACACGCGACGTCGGCGGCATCCGCACCGACCCGCGCGCAGGCGACCTCGGCCGCGCCGGCCGAGCGGCGAACATCCACGACCCACACGCTCCGAGCGTCGTCGAGCGGATCGGCGCGCTCGTAGTGCAGCGTCCAGTCCGCGTCGCCACCGAGCCGCCGCGTCAACGTCCGACGGTGGGCGCCGAGCACGCCCTTCTCGATCGTCTCGAGCACCTGCGTGCGGCTCGGCAGATAGGTGCGTTCGCTCCGGGCGGTCAACGTGACGGCGCACGCGCCGCCTTGTCCCTCGACACGCACGCTCCCGCCTGGCGCGCCGAGTGCGCGAGCGCCGATGGGCGCATCGAGTGTAACGCCGAGCGTGGGGACATCGAGCGGCGCGGTCGGCAACGTCGGTGACGCCGGGGGCGCAGCGACCGTCGAGGCGGGCGCGCCCGCGTCGACAGGCGCGGCGGGCGCCTCGGGTGAAGGCGCGCGTTCGCACGCGCCGAGCGCCAGGGCCCCGACCAGCGTCGCGCGTGAAAAAAGCATGGCCGGATCATAGCGTCCCCCATCCCGCGTGGAGAAAAATGCGACGTCACGCGCGTGACGTTGCGCGGACGCGCGGCATCCGGTTCCATGCGACCTGCCGAATCGCCGGATCAAGGAGCCCGCGTGTCCGAACCCGTCGCCTTGCTGAACGCCTGGCTCGACCGTCAGCTCGACGCCCCTGCGCGGGCGTGGCTCGATGAGCGCCGAGCGCGCCTCGCGGCGCTGCACGCGGACCGCGACCTCTACATGGCTGTGGGCCTTGTGCCGCGCGCGCTCGGCAAGGACGACCTGAGGCTCGACGCGGGCGACCTCGCTGCTGCCCACGCGGCCCGGCCCGGCTGGGACCCGACGGGGTTGAGCGTCGACCAGGCGGCGCGGCTCGCGCTCGTGCTCACAGCGAGCCACCGCGGCGAGGCGTTCTTCGCCGCGTTCCACGAGCTCTGGCGCACGGCCGATGTCGGTGAGCAGGTGACCTTCTACAAAGGGCTGCCGCTCTATCCGGCCCCCGAGCGGTTCTTGTGGCGGGCGACCGACGGCTGCCGCACGAGCATTCGGGCCGTCTTTGAGGCCATCGCCCATGGCAACCCCTATGCGTCGGAGCGCTTCGATGAGGTGGCGTGGAACCAGATGTGTCTCAAGGCGCTGTTCGCGGGCGCGACGCTCCATCCCGTCGTCGGCCTCGATGCGCGCCACAACGCTGCGCTCGCGCGCATGATGGCCGACTACGCCTTTGAGCGCTGGGCGGCCCGGCGCCCCGTGAGCTGGGAGTTGTGGCGCTGCGTGGGTCCGCACCCGGACGCGCGCGCGCTTGAGGCGCTTGCCCGCGCGGTCCATGATCCCGAGCCGCTGACATCTCGCGCCGCGCGGCTCGCTGCGACGTTGAGCCATGTCGCCGCGGCGCGCGCTCTCGTTGGCGCCCCGTCGACCGATACCTGGCCCGCGCTGGCCCTCACCGCCTCGCCCTGAGCACCGGAGCACGCATGTTCTTCATCGATCCGCACATCCACATGAACGCCCGCACGACGGACGACTACGAGGCGATGGCCGCCGCCGGCGTGGTCGCGGTCATCGAGCCGGCTTTCTGGCTCGGGCAGCCGCGCACGAGCGTGGATACCTACATCGACTACCTGTCGACCATCGTCGGGTGGGAGCGCTTTCGAGCGTCGCAGTTCGGGATCAAGCACTACTGCACCATCGGCCTGAACTCCAAAGAGGCGAACAACGAGGCGCTCGCCGAGGCGGTGATGGAGGTGCTCCCCCGCTTCGCCACCAAAGAGGGCGTCGTCGCCATCGGCGAGATCGGGTACGACGAGCAGACGCCGCTCGAGGACAAGTACTTTCGGGCGCAGCTCGAGCTCGCGCGCGAGCTCGACATGATGGTGATGATCCACACGCCCCACCGCGACAAGACCAAGGGCACAAGCCGGTCGATGGACGTGTGCGTCGAGCACGGCATCGCGCCCAACAAGGTCGTCATCGACCACAACAACGAAGAGACCGTGCGTGAGACGCTCGACCGCGGCTTCTGGGCGGCCTTTACGCTCTATCCGCAGACGAAGATGGGCTCTGAGCGTATGGTCGACGTTGTGCGCCGGTTCGGGAGTGACCGCATCTTCATCGACTCGAGCGCCGACTGGGGCAAGAGCGACCCGCTGGCGGTCCCCAAGACGGGCCGCCTGATGCTCGCGCGGGGCATCGCGGAGGCGGACGTGCACAAGGTCTGCTACGCGAACGCCCTCGCGGCTTATGCGCAGAGCGGCCAGATCAAGGAGAGCGACTGGCTGGCGCCCGCCGCCATCGACCAGCGCAACTTGTACGAGGGCAACTCCGTGCTGCGCGGTCAATCGCCGCGCGTGGACACCGGCGCGGGCGCCGAGGCTTCGAGTCCGGTCGACGCGCTCGCGGAGCGCGACCTGCTCATCGAGTAGGTCCGCAGCCGTTCTGCGATGTGACGACGTCGCCCTCGCTCGGGCGGCCGCCGGGGACGTCGGCGAAGTCGATGGGGATGGTCTGGCAGAAGGCGCGACCACATGCGTCGGAGCGCTCGATGTGCGCGTGCGGGCCGGTCGACCAACCCGTGCTCCCGCTCAGGCCGAGCTGTTGACCCTGTGACACGGTCTCGTCGACGCTGACGTCCACACGGTTGAGGTGCGCGTACTGGGTCGTCGTGCCGTCCGCGTGGGAGACGACGACGTAGTTCGCGTCGTTGATGCACGCCTGTCCGCCTCCGGAATAGCACGGCGATCCAGGCCCCGTGCCGCCGTCCGCGAAGACCACCGTGCCGGCCCGCATGGCGAGCATGGGCGTGTCGAGCGGCATACTGAAGTCGAAGGCCCACGCCGAACGCCCGGAGTGGCTGAAGTCCGTGTTGTTGCCCTGGGTCACGCGGTACGACTGGCCGCACGCGAACGGCAGCAGGAAGACATCGTCCGTGGGGCTCGGCGGGCCCATGCACTCGGCCCAGTGGCCCGTGATGAACCCACGCGTGTCACCGCGCTGGATCTCGAACCAGCGGGTCGTGCCCTCGATGTCCTGGCCCTCGACAATCGAGAGCACGTCCACGACCGAGCCGTCGGGCAGGTTGTCGACGGGCGGGTTCGCCGTCGAAGGGTCTGGGCGCACGTTGAGGCCAATGCCCCCGGTCGAGAGCACACGCACGCGAACGCAGTCCGGGGGGACACCGGTCGGAGGCGTGGGTGGAGGCGGCGGCGCAGCGTCCGGCGGGCCCGCATCATCGGCCCCTTGCCCAGGAGCCGCGTCGTCGAGCTCGGTCGCATCCGCTGTCTCCGAGTCGTCGGCAGCGTCTCGGACTGCATCTTCGCTCGACCAGACGAGCCCATCGGCCCAAATCGGCAGGCCAACGTCAGCGTCGGCCTCGGCGGGCGGCTGCGAGAAGAGGTCTGCGTCGGCGCACGCGGCCACGAAGAGCCCCACGAGGGACAGCGCCTGCCATCGCTTGAACATGCGCCCATCGTGCGGGCTCGCCCTGTCAGAAAACAACGGTCTGGCGCAACGCATCGCGCTCTGATACGTCTATCAGCATGCAAACAACGACGGCACGCATCAACGGTCACTCGATCTCGGTCGCGCCTCGAGAGACGCTGCTCCAGGCCGCCCTCCGGCAGGGTGTCCCGTTCCCGAGCAGTTGCCGCGTCGGCGGCTGCGCGACCTGCAAGTGCCGCGTGACCACGGGTCGTGTGCAGGAGCGCACCGAGAGCGCCTATATCCTGAGCGCGCCCGAGGTCGAGGCGGGCTTTGTGCTCGCCTGCCAAGCTGTTCCTCTGACCGACGTGACCGTCGAGGTCGAGACCCCCGCTGCAGAGGCCACTCGGCGCGTCACGGGCCGCATCGTCGCCCAAACAGCCCTCACGCACGACATCGCGCAGATCGACCTTGAGCTCGACGCGCCGCTGCCCTATCGGGCAGGTCAGAGCGCGCAGTTCACGCTCGACACGCTCCCCGATGTGACGCGCAGTTACTCCTTCGCGAGCCCGCCGGGCGACGGCCAGCGAGCGCAGTTCTTCGTGCGCCGGGTCGCCGGCGGCGCGCTGTCGACCCGGCTGACCTCGACGGACGTCGTCGGCGAGCTCGTGACGCTCGAGGGGCCGGTCGGCGACCTGTGGCTGCGCCCCCACGATGCGCCGCTCCTCTGCGTCGCGGGCGGCAGCGGCCTCGCGCCGCTCTTGGCCATGCTCGAGCACGCGGCAGAGGCGCGCGTAGCCCGCGATGTGACGCTGGTCTTCGGCGCGCGCACGGCGCAAGACCTGTATGCAGCCGACCGCCTCGACGCCCTCGCAGCCCGCTGGCTCGGGCGCTTCAAGGTCGTTCGGGTCTTGTCCGCTGAGCCCGACGCCTCGACGTGGCGCGGTGCCCGCGGGCGTGTGACGGACTCCTTAGGCGAGGCGCTGCCGCCCGACACGCACGCCTATCTGTGCGGTCCGCCCGCCATGGTCGACGCGGTCTACGCACGGCTCCTGAGCGCCGGCCTTGACGAGGCCCGCGTCCACTGCGACCGCTTCGTGACTCAGGCAGATGTCGCGCCCCGCGAGCGCCCCGCCGCGCCCGAGAGCCGTCCGGCGGACAAGCTCAAGGCCACGCTCCACGCACTCAAGTTCTCCCTGTTTCACCTCGTCGGCCTCTTCGCTGCGGGCGCGATCCTCGCAGGGGGTCATCGCATCCCGATGGGCCTCGCGCTCGTCCTCGGCGCTTATGTTCTGGGCGACGCGCTCGGGGGCGACGACACCTCGACGCCGACCTACACCCGCCCTGGCCTGCTGACCGCGCAGCTCTGGTTCGCGCTGCCGCTGCTGGCGTTCATCGTCTTCACCGCCGTGTGGAGTGTGTGCGATACGGATCCGCTCGGCTTCGGCGCGGCGATTCACGCGCTCACGGGCTACGACGCGCTCGCAGCGCGCGCGCTCAACACAGCAGGCCACCACCTCGCGACCGCCGTGATCACAGGCCTCATGATCGGCCTCGTCGGCACGATCGTCGGGCACGAGCTCACGCACCGCACATGGGACCGCATATCGCTCGGGATTGGCCGCGGCCTGCTCGCGTTCAGCTTCGACACATCGTTCGCCATCGAGCACGTCTACGGGCACCACCGCTATGTGTCGACGACGCTCGATCCCGCGACCGCGCCACGTGGCCGGAATGTCTACACGCACATCTTGGTCTCGACCGTGCGCGGCAACCTGAGCGCGTGGCACATCGAGGTGGAGCGGCTGAAGAAGCGCGGGCTCTCCCCGCTGTCCCCTCGCAACGCCTTCATCCGCGGGCACCTGCTGAGCGTGGGGCTGGTCGCCTGCGCGTGGGCGATGGGCGGCGCCGCGCCCGCGGCCTTCTTCGTCGCCTGCGCGCTCTGGGGCAAGGCGCTGCTCGAGATCGTGAACTACATGGAGCACTACGGCATCGTCCGCGACCCCGCGACGCCCGTGCAGCCGCGGCACTCATGGAATACGAACCGCCGCGTGAGCTCGTGGACGATGTTCAACCTGACGCGGCACTCACATCACCACGCGCAGGGCGAGGTGCCCTTTCACGCGCTGCGGCCCTATCCCAACGCGCCGATGATGGTGAGCGGCTACCTGACGACGATCCTGCTCACGCTCGTGCCGCCGCTCTGGTTCAGGCTCATGGCGCCCCGCGTGGCGGCGTGGGACCGCGACTTCGCTACGGCTGAGGAGCGGGCGCTCGCGGCGCGGGCGGGATAAACGCCATCGCGCGCTCCGCGAGCGCGGTGATGGTCAGCGACGGGTTCACGCCGGGGTTCGCAGAGATCGCCGAGCCGTCGATCACGAACAAGCCCGGGTAGCCGTGCACACGGTGCTGGGCGTCGATCACGCCCTCGTCGGGATGGGCGCCCATGGCCGCGCCACCGAGGATGTGCGCCGTGGTGGGCACACCGAACAGCGTCTCCGTCAGGATGCTCTGCGGCGTCCCGTCGATCTTGGCCGCCACCCGACGCCCGAGGTCAGTGGCTTCGGGGAGCCACGCCTTCGGCGCCTCGCCGTCGCTGACCTCGGTCGTCACGCCATCGCGAAAGCCGTTGTGCATGCCGCGGCCGAGACGCATGCGCAGCTTGCCCTCGCCCGCCCGCATGTAGAGCAGGATCATCGTGAACTTGGCCCAGTCGGGCACGAGCGCCGCGCGCAGCGTGCGTATCGGATGCCGGACGAAGAAGCCCAGGGCGTGCGCGAGGCGGCGGCCCAGCGTCTCGCCGGGCGCGTGCGGCAGCGCGAGCATGCGAAAGAAGCCCGCGCCCGCCGGGTAGCGCACGGGCTCAAGGTGGCTATGCGCGTCGGTGTGCAGGATGGAGCCGATCGCGATGCCACGCGACAGGTCGCGGTCACGGCGCTCGGTCACCACGCCCATCAGGACCTCGCTGTTGGTGCGGATCGACTCCCCCACGCGGGGTGAGAGCTTGGGGAGCGAGCCGCCCACGCGGAGCTTGAGCAAGAGCTCGACGGTGCCCATGACCCCGCCCGCGAAGACGACTTGCCGCGCACGAAATGTGCGGTGCTCGTTCTCTGCGGCGATGAATGAGGTACCCGTCCGGGCGTGCACCACATAGCCTTGCGTGGCGGGGTCCGAGCCGGCGGGGCGCACGTCAAAGACGTCTGTGTCGGCCTCGATGCGCGCCCCGAGCTGCTCGGCCAGATACAGGTAGTTCTTGTCGAGCGTGTTCTTCGCGCCGAAGCGGCAGCCCAGCATGCAGCCGCCGCAGCCGTTGCACCCCGTCCGCTCCGGCCCCTTGCCACCGAAAAACGGGTCGGGCGTAGGCTTGCTCGGATCGCCAAAGTAGACCGCGACATTGGCCGCCTCGAAGGCCCCCTCGCGGCCCAGGTCTTGCCCGACCTCGCGCAGCACGTCATCGGGGTACGTCATCGCCGGGTTTCGCGTGGCGCCGAGCATGCGCAAGGCGGTCTCGTAGTGCGGCGCGAGCTCGCGCTCCCAGTCCGCCAGGTGGCCCCAAGACGCCGCCTGAAAGAACGCCGACTTGGGCACGGGCAGCGTATTGGCGTAGACGAGCGAGCCGCCGCCCACACCCACGCCCGAGAGCGCCGTGACGTGCGGCATGAAGCTCATGTTGAACAGCCCGCGAAAGCCGAGCTGGGGAAGCCAGAGCCAGCGGCGCAGCGACCAGTTCGTCCGCGGGAAGTCCTTGCCCGACAGCCGTCGCCCGCGCTCGAGGACGAGCACCCGATAGCCCTTCTCCGCCAGCCGCAGCGCGCTCACGCTGCCGCCGAAGCCCGAGCCGATCACGACGTAGTCGTAGGTGTCCGCGTGCATGCTGTCCTGCTACCAGAGGCGGCCTAAAAAAGCGACGCGCCGACCTTGACCTACATGGTGCGACACGCCAAGATGAACACACCTACATCAACCCACCGAGTGCACCATGTCCGACATCGCCAAGAGCTGGTTCTTCGTGGTCGCGCTCAGCTTCGCGGTGGGCGGCGGCGTGGGTGCTCTGGTGCGTGGCACTCGATTTGAGCACGACCCGATGCGCCTGTCGCGCAGCGCGTCGTTCAAGGTCCGCATCGCAGCGACGCGGATGCTCGCAGCCCGCGAGGACGACGACAGCCAGCGGCGCATCCGGGCGCTCCTCGATGACCCGCACCCTCTGGTTCGCCGCGTGGCGCACCACGCACTGATGCGCTCCAGCACGGATTCGATCGCCGGGATGCCCGTCGGGTTACTCTAGGGCACGTGAGCGCCCCACACCTCGACGAAGCCTATGCCCTGCACGCCGCGCAGCCCTGGCCCCTGGGCCCTGCGCTGCACTTGGCGCGCGCCCTCAGTCAAGCCGGCCAACGCGAGGCCGCGATCGAGGCGATGAGCCACTACGCCGCCCGCTACGGGGTCGCGGGCAAAGCGGCCGAGGCGCTCGTCACCGTGGCAGAGCGCTGCGCGTCACGCCACGTAGCGCCGGGTGAGCTGGTCGTTCGCGAGGGTGAGCGGTCCGACACCGTTTACGTCGTCCTCCACGGCGCAGTGAACGTGGAGCGCGAGGGCATCGGCCGCCTGGCGACGCTGACGCGCGGCCAATCTTTCGGCGAGATCGCGGCCTTCGCGGGCACGCCGCGCACTGCGACCGTCCTCGCGCGCGACCCGAGCGAGCTCCTCAGCGTCACGCGCGGCACCTTGGCCCAGCTTGTCGCCTATTTCCCCCCGCTCGAGCATATCCTCGCCGCGGTCTATCGCGACCGCCTGCTCGCGCAGCTCGTGCCGCCCGGCAGCCTGCTCTCCTCGCTCGACCCCGAGCGGCGACACGCGCTCTTCGCGCAGTTCGTGCCCATGGACGTCGCGCCGGGTCAGGTCGTGCTGCGCGAGTCTCAAGAGGGCATCGGCTTCGGCATCATCGTGAGCGGCCGCGCGAAGGTCTGGCGCTACGCCCTTGACCGCCGCGTCGAGGTGCTCGGTCACTTGGGCCCCGGCGATCTCTTCGGCGAGGTCTCGATGCTCTACGAAATGCCCGCGATGGCCTCGATCGAGGCGGTCTCCACGCTCACGCTCTACCTGCTGCCCCGCGCCGCCTTCATCGACTTCGTGCGGCGCTGGCCCGTCGAGGCACAGCGGCTCCAGTCTCTGGCGCGCAAGCGCCTCGGCTACGAGCAGAAGGGACCGAGCATCGACCCGGGGAGCTGGGCCTTCGGGCTGATGGACGCCGCGCCCGAAGACGCCTTCGAGGCGCAGGCCGGGGGGTGCGTGTGCCCGCGCTGCGGCTTCGAGCAGACCCCCGGCATGACCTGTCTCTCATGCGGCGCGAATATGGCGAAGGAGCGCGCCCGCATGAACGACGCGGGCCTGCGCGCTCAGATGGCGCCGCTCGGGCGGGGTCGCACGTGAGCGATACACAGCTCGAGCGGGTGCGCTGGGCGCCCGTCGTCGTCGGCCTCGTCGGCGCGCTCCTCATCGGGCTCGTCGACTCACCGCTGCACCACGACCCCACCCACGGCGCACGGCCCGCCGCCGCCGCCGCGGTCACGTTCCTGATGGCCGCCTGGTGGCTCACCGAGGCGGTCCCGATTCAGTGGACTGCGCTCGTTCCCCTCGTCGCGTTTCCGTGGCTTGGGCTGGCCGCGGGGGGGCCTGTCGAAGGGCTTATCGCCGCGGCGAAGCCGTATGTGGACGCCTATACCTTCCTGTTCCTGGGGGGCATGTGTGTGGCCGCGGCGATGCAGCAGTGGGGGCTCCACCGGCGCATCGCGGTGCGCATTATGGCGACCGTCGGCACCGATCCAAAGCGGCTGTTGCTCGGTGTGCTGGGCGGCACCGGCTTTGTCTCGATGTGGATCTCGAACACCGCGACCGCGGCCATGATGCTGCCGATCGCGCTCGCGCTCGTCCTTGAGCTGGAGCGGCAGTCGGGCGGGCGGCGTCTTGTGCACTATGGCGCGGCGGTGATGCTCGCGGTCGCTTACGGCGCCAACATCGGCGGCATCGGCACCAAGATTGGGACCGCCCCGAACGCCCAGTTCGCGCAGTTCATGGCGGGCGTCGGCGTCGACGTCGGCTTCTTGCAGTTCATGGCCGTCGGGCTGCCCTTTGTGCTCATGCTCCTGCCCATCGCGTGGCTGTTGCTGTGGCGCGACGCGCGACGCGACGCCCCGGACGCGGCCGCGGGCGAGCGCGTCGTGACCGAGGCGGCCGCGCAGCTTGGCCCGATCTCGAGCGGCGAGCGCGTTGTGCTCGGCGTGTTCGCGTTGACCGCTGCCCTGTGGATGCTCGGCAAGCCCCTCACCGAAGTCGTCGCCGGCGCGCTGCCCGATGCGAAGATCACGAGCGCGATGGTCGAGGGGGGGATCGCCATGCTCGCCGCGCTGACGCTCATGCTCTGGCGGATTCAAGGCCAGCAAGCGCTCGCCGTCCGCTCTCTGCGGCTCGTGCCGTGGGACACCCTGCTGCTGCTCGGCGGCGCCTTCAGCATGGCCGCCGCCGTCCAGTCAAGCGGCCTGAGTGCGCTCCTGGGGCAGCAGCTCGTCGGGCTCGGCACGCTCAGCCTCGGCGCTCAGGCGCTCGTTGCGAGCCTCGCCACGGTCGCCCTCTCCGCCTTCACGAGCAACACCGCGACGACCGGCGTGATGCTGACCGTCCTGCGCGACGCCGTGAGCGCGCACGGCCTCACGACTGTCCTCTTCGCGGCGACCATCGCAGCGTCATGCGACTTCGCGCTCCCTGCAGGCACGCCGCCGAACGCCATTGTCTTCGGCAGCGGCTACCTCACGGTCGCGAAGATGGTCCGCACGGGCGTCGCGCTCGATGTCATCGCGGCGGTGCTGGCCGCAGGCTGGTGTCTGCTCGCCGTGCCTTGGGTCTTCTAGTCAGCCGAGGGCGACGACGACGATCTTGTCACCCACGGCGTAGGTCGTCTGCGCGCTCTTCGGGGGGTTGAGCGTGACCGTCCCGCCCCGGCGGTGACCCAGGGCGACCATGCCCTTGCGGGCCGCCGACTCCGACACCGTCGCGAAGCTCACGGGTACCCCGACACGCACGAAGACCTCGACCGGCTTGAGATAGAGCTCGAAGCCCTCGGGCGTGAAGAGTTCGTCGAAGACCTGCACCAAGTGCGGGTTCTCGGCGACTTGCGTCATCATCAAGCTCACGAGCGTGTCGCTCACGATGAAGTCATCCGCGTCCGTGGCCTGCGCGAGCCGCTGGTTTCTCAGGTCGAGCATCTCCGTCGTAACCGGCACAACGCGCCCCGCGCGGCGGCCGATATCGCGCAAGTGGAGCAGCGCGATCAGCGCGCGGGCGTCCGCCATTTCGTGGGTGTGCTCTGAGGTCTCGGACAGTACGATCACGTGGTCAAAGGCCGGCGCGTCGAGCGCGTCGAGCGTGTCCCGGTCGGTCACGTCGCCGGTTCTGAACGACACTCGCGCGCGCCGCAGCCGCTCGGCGGCGCGCGCGAGTCGGGGCGCGAGACCCTCGGCGTCGACACCGCCGACGACCACGACCTCGCTGCCCTCTGCGGCATAAGCGTCCAGCTCAGCGAGCACGAGCTCAAGGCGCTCGCTCGCGCCCAAAATCAGGGTGCGCTCCACGCGAGGCGCGGTCTCTCCACCGCCTTCAAGCAGCGCCGCCTCGTCGACCGGTGCGGGCGCGGCGCTCACACGCGCCGTGTCGTCATCTTCGCTCAGCACGACCAGCCGATCGCCCTTGACGAACAAACGCGCCATGGGTGCCATCGTCAGCGCGCCCTCAGCCGTGAGGACACCGAGGGGCACGCTGGCCTCAAAGCGGCCGAGCGCCTGTTGGAAAGTCAGACCCTCAAGGCCACTGACCTGCGCGGTGTAGATCTCGGCGCCCCCAAAGTCGAGCAGCTCCGCGTAGACGCTCGACAGGCCCGACTGGCGCCCCGTCTGAACGAGCAAGCGGCTGATGAGGGGCGTCGAGAGCACGAACGCCGCGCGTGCACCCGCGACTTGCCGCGCGACCTGCAGCGTGCGCGCATCTTTCAGCTCAGCCACCAAGTTGGGCCCGGGCGTGGAGACGTCCTGCGCCTGCGCGAGCGCCAGAAGCGTCTTGAGGACGACAGTATCCGCGAGTCGCGGCTCGAGCTCCGAGCCGGGCGCCGCCTCGGGCGAAGGTACGATGACCGTCCGCGCCTCGCGCAGGTTCAGGAGCGCGAGCGCTGCCGGGTCCGTCGGGCTGCCTGAGCGCGTCACAACGCGCAGGCGCCCTTCGAGGCGCTCGGCGATCTCGTCGTCCATCTCGACCTTGTCGCGGTCAGCCAGGACAACCACGCAGGCGCCGGGCTGGTTGGCGTTCGCCAAGGCCAGCTCCGAGAGCAAGGTGTGGAGCTTCGGGGAGTAGCCCAAGATCACGACGTGGCCGCGCTCGACAACGAAGCTGCGCCCCTTACGCAGGTTGTCGAGCACGCCCTCGAGCGCGCCGTTCAGGATGCCAATGAGGGCCGAAAGCACGAAGATGCCGACCAGCGTGATCGCGAGCATCACGAACAAGAAGGCCCATGAGCCGGTGTCGCCGCCGACCGCGCCCGCGTCCATCGCCCGCATCAGGCCGCGCCACAGGAGCTGCGTGAAGGGCTCTGGGGTCCCCGTGTCGTCCCGCGGCGCGAGGTCGGTGATCACCAGCGTCGCTGCGGTCAGCACGATGGCCAGCGACGTGATGAGCGCGAGCACGAGCATCTGCGCGCCGGCGCCGCGCGCCATCAGGTTGTCGAATCGGTAGCGGAGCTTCTGTTTCAGGGTCGCCATGGCGCGGCAATCTCGCGGCCGAGCGCGCAGGGGTCAAGTGCGCGGAGGGTCGAATTGCGCAGCGGTCGCGTCCTTGTCCATACTGACGACATGAAGAAGCCCTTCCATAGGTTCTCGCTCGCGTCCGGACTCATGGTCGCGTCACTCTGGGGCTGCGACGAAGCTGCGCAGGCGCTCGATGGTTTGAGCGCGTCTGCCTGCGAGACGCGCTCCGACTGCGCAGAGGGCGAGCGCTGCATCGAGGGCGCGTGCGTCCGCGCGGCGGTGCGCGACGCCAGCCTCAACACGGACGACGCCTACGTGCCCGCGCCAAACTACGACGCCGAGGTGAGCCCGCCACCGCCGCCCGAGGGAGGCGCAGAGCCACCGCCGACCTCGCCACCGCCTCCCCCACCGCCCGAGGGCGGCGCCGAGCCGCCGCCGACCTCGCCGCCGCCTCCGCCTCCGCCGCCCCAGGGCGGCGCCGAGCCCCCACCGACCGTGCCGCCGACCGCGCCGCCGACCGCGCCACCGCCCGAGCCCGACTGCGTCGCGGACAACGAATGCGCCGTGGGCGAGACCTGCGAGGCGGGTGCGTGCGTCGTCTCTGGCGGGGGCGGAGGCGGGGCGCCGCCTTGTCAGGCGGACTGGCTGGGCGACGGCGTGTGCGATGAGCCCGAAGGCACCGGCCTCTGCCCAGAGGGCTCAGATGTGGTCGATTGCGCGGGCGAACCGCCACCTGACCCCGATTGCGCCTACATCGAGGACGGCGCGTGCGACGAACCGTTCCTGTGTGCCCCCGGCACGGACGTCGTTGACTGCGCCGCCGAGCCGCCGCCCCCTGCGCCCGAGTGCAACCCGCTCTGGATCGAGGACGGCGAGTGCGATGAGCCCGAGGGGACCGGTCTATGCCCCGAGGGCTCCGACGTCGTCGACTGCGCGGGGGCACCGCCTCCGCCACCGCCGCCCCCTGTGCCCGAGTGCAACCCGCTCTGGATCGAGGACGGCTTCTGTGATGAGCCCATCCTCTGCGCGCCGGGCACAGACGTCGTCGACTGCGCCGCGGAGCCGCCGCCCGATGAGTGCAACCCGCTCTGGATTGAGGACGGTGAGTGCGATGAGCCCGAGGGCACCAACCTCTGCCCCGAGGGCTCCGACGTGGTCGACTGCGCAGGCGGGGGCGGCTGCCCCGCGGCCTGGATCGGCGACGGCGTCTGCGACGAGCCGGATCTGTGCCCGCCGGGGACGGACGTCCTGGACTGTCAGTAGAGCGCGCGCCGCAGCGCCTTCTTCAGGCGCGTACGCGCCGCGGTTCGCTCCCGGGCGAAGTCCCGCGTGCCTGGCCTCGCCAGATCGACCGTGACTTCCACGCGCGCCCCGTCTTGGCCGACGAACATCACGACGAAGCCCACACCCGAGGTCTCGTAGCGGTCGACGTGGCGCGCGCTCCACACGCCGCCCTCGAGGGGCTCAGGCTCTGACAGGTCCAACCAAGCGGCGAGAGTCAGGCGGTCCTCGAGGCGGGCGGCGACCTCAGCGCGCACCCACGCCTCCGCGTCGACTTCGCCCGGGCCCGCGTCCGGAACACGCAACGCCCAGCAGAAGGGCCCGACATCCCCACGCCCCGGCCGCTCGGAGAGCTCGATGCGAACCCGCGCGTGGCGCCGCAGCGCGCCGGCGTACCAGCGCTCTTCGGTTCCCTCTGCAAAGGCGACCCAAGACTCGAGCTCGGGCCCTTGACCGAAGACGACGAGGCCGTCCAGCGCCGCTGAATCCAAGGCAGGTCCGCGAGGCGCCGCACCCCCAAGGCGCTCGACCAGCGCGGCCCACGCCGCCTCGCTCTCGGGGCGCGGCCGCACCCACTCGATGAGGGCCGCCTCGGTGCCAATCACGACACGCTCGGTGGGCGGCGCACCCGGCGCGAGCTGGTCGAAGGACTCGAACACAAAGGCCGTGCCCTCAGCCCGCAAGCGCCACGACACCTCCTTGTCGGACGCCCCGAGCACTGCGCCGGCGCGCAGGCGCTCGATGACGCGCTGCTGGAGCGCAGACATCTCAGCGGTGTCGTCCACGTGACCTCCCCCGACCGAACGCCCTGACCCATATCACGCTCACTGCGGACCCGACTTGCTCAGCGCGGGGCGGTGCGCAGAGTCTAAGTGATGCAGCCAACGAGGTCATGATGCGCGCCTTCATCGCCCTCTCGATGCTCGCTTTCGGTCTCACCGCATGCGGAGGTGCACCGCACACCCCACAAATCGCTCACCCCACCGCGCTCGCCGAGCACGATGGCCGCGAGGTCCGGCTCGTCGGCGTCTACCGGGGGCTGAGCGCGGACGTGCGCGCAGGCGACCCCGCTGTGGCCCCGGGCTGGGTCGTGCTGTGGGTCGGCAACCAGCCGATTCGTTTGGGCCTCGCCCCGCGCCCAGCCGAGGAGCGCGACCGCTGGCTCGACAGCACGGTCGAGGTCCGTGGCCTGCTCCAGCTCAAGGCGCCCGCGCCGAGCGGTCTGCCGGACGTGCCGCCCGCGCTGCGCGACCTGCCCCTCATCGAGCCCGTCGCCGGCCCGTCTCCGCCCTGAGTTGGAACAGAATCGACAGGCGCGTATAGTCGACGAATGCTCAAGTCGACACTCCGACTCGCCCTCGTCTGCTCCCTCTCCCTCATGGGCGCGGCCTGCGACGAAGCTCAAGACGCGGTCAATGGCATCGTAGGCGCCTGTGAGACCCGCTCAGACTGCCCAGAAGGCCAGCGGTGCGCCTCGGGCGTGTGCGTCAGCGCGAGCGTGCGCGACGCCGGCGGCTTCGTCTCGGGGGACGTCCAGCTCCTCGACCCCGACGATGGCGTTCCCCTCGCGGACGGCGGTGGCATCCCGGTCGAGTCCGACGCGATCCCGTTCCTCGATGTGGGCATGCCGGACGCGACCCGTCCCCCCCAGCCCCCGCGCCGCGATGCCGCCGTGGACCCGCCTGGACCCATGGGCTGCGATCCGTCGCTGGTCGGCGATGGCGTGTGTGACGAGCCCAGCGGCACCGGCATGTGTGGCGACGGCACCGACACCGCGGACTGCGGCGGCGTGCCCGGCGCGACCTGCCAGACAGGCGCTGACTGCACGCCCGACGAGCGCTGCGACCAGAACACGGGCACCTGCGTGCCGCTCGGCGGCGGCGGCGGCGGTGGCGGCGGCGGCGGCGCGGGCGACGACAGCTGCCTCTTCGCGCTCGACGGCTTCTGTGACGAGCCTGTGCTGTGCCTGCCCGGCACGGACGCATCCGACTGCGGCGGGGGCGGCGGCGGGGGC